>JAABVA010000166.1_pt1 | contig 85979 bp, 90 predicted proteins | sample 5560331 | NCBI WGS metagenome assembly JAABVA01 (sample SAMN12812661, study PRJNA571458) | rock metagenome | isolation source: Antarctica rocks | place: Antarctica: Victoria Land, Mt New Zealand sud | collected 2016-01-07
TTTGATTTTTTGCCTCTTGTAATACTTCTTTTCAGCGAAATTTTCTCTCGATGAGAGGACAGATAGAAAAAAACGACAGTCCTCCTTTGATTCAGTCTCGCATCATACTTCTTTCACTCCCATTCACTCCCCTGCCCCTTCTTTAACTTTGCACGATTTTTTTTTCGGGACGTGTTTTTTTATATTCATTCACTGTGCGTCCAGCTTCCCTTCGCACACACGCCCCGCGCGTTATCGTTCATATGGAACTTCGTGTCTGGCATCCAGCATCTCTTTTCTTGTTCTTTCTCTTCAATTCACAGTGTTGTGTATACTGAACGCGATCCCCTCCACCGAAAACCCTCAACCTCACGCCTTCCTACGCAATACCAAAGCGCGGCGAGCTTTCACCATATGTTCTCTCGCTTAAATTCTTCTGGCCTTGGTTTACAACGGAGATGCAGGAGGTTAGAGGTTGGTGTGGTAGCGGTGGGAATGAAATTGGGGGGGATGGTTATGGGTGGGGTTATGGGCTGGGCTGGGCTGGGCTGGGGTTGGGTAGGAGGATGGTTGTGATGCAGGAACGGGGGGGTGGCATTTTTTTTGTCTTGGTGAGCCCCGGGGTGGGGGGTTGTTTCGTTGGGGAAAAAAGGGGGGGTGGGGGGGAATTGTGGTTCCGGAGAGGGAAGATGCTCTCATGAAGACGGCACGTTATGGTGGATGGACAGAGTTGCAGATACGGTTTCTGGCTCCAACAAGGTGGAATAGCCACAGCGCGTACGATGCCCACCATCCGCACCTTCTTAATACGGAAGTATCGAGCATGAAGAGGGAGAGGTAACGAACTGCTCAAGTAATCTCGTCAGTCCGCAAATACCTGCTCTATCAAAAATAAAAGGAGCACCTCCACGCCATCACACCATTACACTTCTGCACTTCCACACTACCACACCACTACTGCTACCGCTATCTGCGACAGTTCTCACATCCCCTGCAAGCATACAACCAGAACCGGAAATCCCGGAAATTGTTCCTTATCCAAAGCTTGGAGTATAAAAGGCCTGTTCGTTCCTAGGTAGGCGGGATATTGGTATTTGGAAAGTTGTGTGGCTTTTTGTGAATGCTGTCGAAGTGAGCGGGTCAAGGGATGCGGAAGAGACGATCTTTCTTCTAATACTTGGTGTTGGTGCTGGAAAGAGGTGTGTTATCGAGGTGGAGGATAGGATCTTGAGTCTCGTTTGGATTCTATAGCTCCAGCTATTATCCAGGTATAGAGAGTCAGCATTTAGCATTGTTGAAAAGAGGATGCTAGTGATCTCTTCATTCAATCCCGTCAGTATGAACACCGGGTCTATTTCCCTTTCTCTTGAGCTGGTGAATGATTCTCTCGACGCGTAGATCCTTAGTAAATAGAGCAATCCAGACATCGGTGCCGGCCATTCTATCGCTCGTTTCAAATATGCACTCATTCGATCATTGAGAAGAATCGAGCTGGGAGTAGGTAGGCTGCTCTAGAAAAAGTGGTTTGGAGATATATATGGTGTCGAAAGAGCTCCTTTCCTCGGTCAGGTAAACGACCATTCGAACCAACGGGATCAAGATCTCAAGACCCATCATTTCCATGTACCTCACCACATCTCTTCTTGTCCCAGAAGCTGCGCAGCCGAAAATTCGAATCAACCCACATGTTCTTTCAAGAAAACATAGAGTCCAATTTGTCATGTTTGGATATCTTTATAAAAAACGAGGTTGCTGTTTACTGGCGTTCGACCTTTGCTTGGGTGTCTGGCTTGACGCGTGAAGTAGCCTTCCTGAGTAAGGTAGGTTTTGTGCTTTCGAGGCGGGTGTGTGGCTAGGAGACACCCCGATCCAGGTCTGTTTTCCAGAGGGCATTCTCTTTCGTTCTTAAGCTACGTCGTCTCAGCATCCTCTTTCCAGTAAGTCGTTCGTCAGCAGGTCATAGGACTTCCAGAGCGTTGCTCAATCTCCCGAGTAGAGCAATACAGGGAGTGGAGTATTTGAGTGGGTGGTAGGAAAAGGGGCAAGGAGGGTGAAATAACAGCCATCCACAATGGCGAAGATCAAAAATTGTCACCTGCGATTTTGCGAACAACAATCATGCCAACATCTATAGATTAAAGTACACCAATCCTTTTCAAGCTTTTACCCCAACTACCCTCGCCGTCGCGCTATCCTGCCGACTGAGTATCCACATGAATATAAACTGCACAATGTACGAGTACAGAAATAGGAACTGCGTCCGTCGATTGCGCTGGGAGCGCGCGACGGTTTGCATGCCGCTGCCGGCTGGTGTCGAGGATGAGGAGTCGGGGAGGAGGACGTATTTGAGGGAGCGGAGCTGAATCAAAGGGTCAATAGGAACTCTAGGCTTTGGGAAGAAAGGGTCTGAGTCTTACAAGGAAGAATGCATTCGCAAGAAAAGTGTAGGTGAAGATGGTCCATCCCGCCCATCCACCAGTACCAGCCCCTCTGTTCAAGATCTCGGAGATGACCAGCGTGACAATCACGCCAACGAATTTGTAGCCGGAGTAGGCGACTAAGTCGAGGAGCTGGCTGTCGTTGCTAATGCTTAGGATATACGTCCCAAACTTCAGCCCGAGAATCTCTAGGACTACGACCACGAACGCGGTGGTGGCGGTCAGGCCCATGACTTCAGGGTGGAAAGCACCTCGGAGGCCTGCGAGGAGCGTGGAGAGGAGGATGTAGGTGACGAAAGCCATGACTGGAATGTACATGTCTGGGGAATTGAGATCGTCGCGAGGGGGGAGGAAGTAGTAGCTGTAGGACGCCGATTCCTGGGAGCTGGAGGTGGTTGAGGGCCGTTGTTGACGAGACCAGGGCTTGTGGCGCCAGGGAAAGAGGACAAGGAGAATCTTGCGGAGGACGTATGGAGTTGTGACGTTGAAGTAGTGTTTCAGGGCACCGACGGGCACGTAGCGGTTTATCTGTGCAAGTTTAGCAGAGTACAGGATGCAAGATTTCAGAATGAGTGATACACACGTTTTGCTCCACATACTCTTGCCCAGCATTGAGGGCTGTCTTGCCCACCTGGAAGCCCATTTGCGCGGTCTGGTCGTTCATGAAGCCTCCAAATGCTGGGGCAAACGGTCCACCTCCACCCGGGGCTTGCTGCCCTTGACCCATTTGCCCACCATAAGGGCTCCCATAATTACTCCCCTGAGATTGAGGAGGTGGTGGAGAGCGCATCATTGGGACGGTTGAGACATGTTGCGGAACCGGATGGTGGAGCGGAGGTGAATGCGCTGGTGGAGGAGCGTATGACGACCGTTGCATTGCCTATGGCTGTAACGTGCTACTGAGGTTGTACCGTCAATTGATACTGTATCTGGTCTTCGAGAGATTGTGTGTTCTTTTGGAGGACAGCATTGTTAGAGGATACGATACCTTAGCTTTCCAGCTGCCTACATATGCCGCTAGACAGGGGTTGCGGAGTGGGTTTTAGCGACCTCCAGGGCCTCACGAGGGTTAACAATGCAAAACTTTTGATCTCTAGACGCTCGTGCCCTGTCCATGAACTCTGGGATTTGAACGACGTGATTGGTCATTGGAAAACCAGAATCTCTTACTATGATCTACGCCCAGATGAAAGCTAATCCTCTCCTGCGCTGCTAATTTGAACAAGAAGCAGCTGCTATTGTCTGAAGCTAGAAGGATTCTTGGATAGTCGCTTGTGAATTCTGCGAAAGTAAAGGGCGTTCATCCTAGCATACATCATTGCACCCCCAAAGACACTTGATCAAAGGTCCATCGTTCTCAAGCCTTCATCGCCCCCACCGGTTTATACCAATCAAACTCGTCCCTCCTATCCCCCCTCCTCCCCCAACCCCCTTCTCCTCGATCCAGCTTCGACCCCGCATTAACCATCACAGACCGAATGAGTAGCCGGAACCCCATCCCAACCCGGCAGCCTGTCGTTGCAGCAAGTACTGTCCGTGGCAGCGCACTGGGTATAATACCCGCCTTGGTAGGGCGCTGGGCCGACAGCTAATAATAGGCAATATCAGAACGGGTGTCCACATGTTAAGGACTAGAGAAACGAGGAAGGATGGAAGGAAATCTTTCTCTATAGGGTGGCAGTGGTGGATGTGGAAGGAGAAATTTAAAATGGGGACGTACTGCAGCATACTTCTTGGCCAGGACAATCGTTGTAGCTCTGGCAGGCCACGGCCACGGTGGCGGCAGAGAGGGTTGCGGTAATAAGCTTGAAGACGAGCATGTTTGCTGGCTGCTAAGAACAATACTATCTAGGGAAAGGTGGAGAGGCTTGGGTATTTCTTGTTGAGCGATTTTCTGAGACGGTTGTAGATGGAGTGAAGATGGAGCACAGAAGAGATGATGATAGGATTAGGAGTGAGAGAGGGAGCCTATATATATTGATTAGATTTCGACTGCGATGAGACATTGACATTGCTCGGTGGCTTGCTTTTCTTTTGTCTGGTCGTAATGCTGACACAAGGTCCTGCGCTTCGCTGGATCACTCATCGTCTGGAGTAGACCAATAGATTGTCTTGTGTAGTAGTGGGAAATGGTCGTCAACGCCATATAGTAGTCTCGCCTGCAACGCTTCTGTTTGTCGTGATATCCAATTGTACCACTATACTGAGCTGTGTCACACCGCTCAAAATAAGGGAGCAGACGTGTAGATCGATCTTCATAGTATTATCAATTGATAGTCAACACCGTAAAATAAGCTCACACAACAGCGCTCGTATTCTGCCTTCGTATCTGGGTATATTACTGATATGACGTCCTGCATTTATGTTACGCGGCTTCGAAGATAGGAAGTATACGTAAAGGTAAACATTTGTAGCAATATTACATGGAAACCACAAGACGTACACACTCTCTTCCTACATGTACACCCCCTGCCTCGCTTCCCTCTCCACCCGCAAGAGAAGTAAAATAAGAGACAAAAATTAGTGATGGGAAGCAAAGCGAAGGTCTCGTCAAGATGTAGCTTCCCCCTCAGTGTAAAGAAAGTAGACCTTGAAATGTTCAATTGATGAAGCGCGACAATACATCTAATAACGCTGCAACGATTCAGTTGATAGCTTGATTACTATTCTATGCGAGGTAATGCAGCTGAGTATTATGTAGCTAAACTCACCCAACCGTCTAATCCTTGTTCCATTCCTGAAGGAGGGAGTACCAAGTAGGAGGGGAGGCGGAGTTTGATACCTGTACGAGGATGAGTGTACGCCTAGTGATTCCGTTTTAAAAGGCCCGTATGGTGGTAGAGTCATCATGGTTAAAGGTAAGGTCGTGGCCGCTAACCTCGGCTTGCCCGCTAACCGCGCACCCGCGGCAAGACTTGAGACTTACCTACCTTACCTTACGAGTACCCAACTCAGCTGAAGGTTCTTTTCATACTAAGCCTTACGAGCCGATTTGAACGATTAAGCGTCTCCCACCAGATGTTCACTCAGCTGATTGCTCGACCTTCGAAATGTTAGACGGCTTTGAGATACTCTCAACCTCGGGGGTGGTGCTGTGGTCTAAATCTTACGTGCCTGTGAGCAGCAGTATCATCAACGGCTTTATAAAGGATGTCTTTATCGAAGAGAAAACTACCTCGGGTGCAGGCCTTGTGGACGATTCTTCAGCGGCGAACAATCCGATGTATAAGAAAGATCAATATACGCTGAGATGGACTAGTGTAAAAGACCTAGGCCTCATCTTCGTCGTTCGTATGCTCAAGGCAGGAGCTATCATCGTCTATCGTTGCTAATGAATTATATCAGGCAGTCTACCAATCTCTACTTCATCTTTCTTGGGTTGACAAGCTTTTGGATAATATCCGAGTCATTTTTGTGGACCTCTACAAAGACCAGCTCAAGAAACCGCATACGAGCATCGTGCAATGCGACTTTGACGGATATTTCAACCAGCAAGTGAGAGAACTAGAAGGTTCAGCAGAGCAAAACACACAGAGAGCGCCACAGCTTACGCTGGATGACTTCACGCCACCGTCGAGCTCAGGGAACGCAGTAGATGAACCTGCGCCGCCTATACCGGGATTGATTAGTAGTATGTCCGGGGCCGCTCCAAGTCCGGGTCCTTTAAGGCTGACCCATGCCTTCTTTCTAGATCAACATAGGGCACCGAATATACCTGGGTCATCAACAGAACTTACTCCGATACCCACACCCGATAACTCCAGACCCACCACACCCCTCGCTAGCCACTTACTATCTGCCAAATTAGGTCCAAAAGGTGGTTCGCGAAGAGCTAGAAAGACTGTAGCATCAGCAAATGCGTCTTCTGGAGACGAAATGTCAAGAAATAAATCGAAGCCTGCCAAGAATGCTACGAAAAAGATGAGGAGATGGGATGTTGATGGTATGGCGGACGAGGATGATGGAGTGATTCTTGACTATTCGGCGGCGTCCGCTAACAGTAATGAAACAACAAATCCTGATTTCGATTCCAGAACTAGTGTAGATGCAATAAATCCGGAATCTTTTGGGATCAGAACCGGAAAGGGCCAGTTCATTTTGAAGGATCTTGACGATGAAGTACATTCAATCTTGCAGGAAGCTAGTGAAAAGAAATCACCGTCTTCATCAGTAGGTAGTGGTGTGGTGGGATCTAGCTTAGGTGCCATCACTGGACTTTTCCGAAATGTCATTGGGGGTAAGGTTTTAACAAAAGAGGATCTTGATAAATCAATGAAGGGGATGGAAGAGCATCTCCTAAAGAAAAACGTGGCAAGAGAGGCTGCCGTAAGGTTGTGTGAAGGCGTGGAAAGAGAGCTAGTAGGCGTTAAAACCGCCAGCTTTGAGAGTATGCTTCTGCCTTTCTTGACTCTGGTTCGTAGCTAATTGTCTACTCAAGGCGTTCGATCAACAATCCATACAGCAATGGAATCTTCCCTCCGCAAAATGCTGACCCCCACCACTTCCCTCGACATTCTTCGCTCCATCACCGCCGTCACATCTCCCTCTCCTCTGTCCCTCACACCGCGACGCCCTTACGTCATCTCCATCGTCGGCGTCAATGGCGTCGGCAAATCCACGAATCTATCCAAGCTCGCTTTTTTCCTCCTTCAAAATGACTTCAAGCTGCTCATTGCCGCCTGCGATACTTTCCGCTCCGGCGCTGTTGAGCAGCTACGCGTTCATGCTCGCAACTTGAAGGAACTCTCCGATCGGGAAGGACTGGGGAAAGTCGAGCTGTACGAGAAGGGATATGGGAAAGACGCGGCTAACATTGCTAAGGATGCTGTTTCCTATGCTACGCAGCATCAATTCGACGTTGTCCTAATCGATACCGCAGGCAGGCGTCACAACGATGCGCGCCTGATGTCTTCACTTGAGAAGTTTGCGACTTTCGCACAGCCGGACAAGATCCTCATGGTTGGGGAGGCTCTTGTTGGGAGTGACAGTGTGGCGCAGGCCAGAAGTTTTAATGAGGCATTTGGAGGTAAAAGAAGATTGGACGGGTTTATAATCAGTAAATGCGATACAGTTGGCGATATGGTAGGGACTCTGGTTAGTATGGTGCATGCAACGGGAATACCAGTGGTTTTCCTGGGGGTTGGGCAACACTACGGAGATTTGAGGACGATGAACGTCAGGAAAACAGTTGATCAACTTTTGGCTTGAAAGGGGGACCTGTTTGTTAGAAGCAACGGTCGCCAGCACCTTTGGGTGGTTGGACTGCCAAGGAATTAGGGAATGATCAACGGTCGGAGGTAATCTAGACTGTTGTTAAGATCCATACGTTTCTTCTCCTAATCTTCAACTTCTGCACTGCTCATCCCATTAATAACACTTCATGTTCTTACCTTCACTTCGCGTCACTTTTCTCGCACCACTTCACCTTCTTACAACCCGTGAACGCCGAGAGGATTTCATGGGATGGATGCTCTCGAAATTCATCCGTTTTAGCTCGTCATCCTCGCCTACATAAAACCCACTTTCCCCCTCCTACCTCCCTCTTTTCTACATGCCACACTCGACCTCTATTTCCCAGTCAACTATTTCGAATTTTCTACCTTCCTTCTGATAAATAAATGGGGATATTCCAGTCCATTTTTCCTCTTCACAAAGCCTTGGATGTTGCTTTCTATATATCTAATCACAAAGAATATGACTTGGTGTGGATGAGAATACTGAATAAGGTTGCCGGGCGCCTGGGTCTACTTATACTATCCAGAAAAATGATCAATCGAGCGGATTGCCATCAGTTCGAGCGAAGGCTTTTCCAACAACCGGCCTCTATCTACATATGTAGTAGAGGAACACAAATGTTAGCTCATGCCTGAGATGAGCGGTCCATGCTTCCTATACTCGTACAGCAGAGCTCGAAATCTGCTAACATCTCGACAGACGACTAGATCATGAGCTCATCTGACCCTCTAATGACGACGCAGCAACATCCCATATTGAACGTCTTACAAGGACAGCCGAGTGCTACATGGTACCACTGGTCTTAGGCAAGATCGGACTTCCGGGCACCACAAGCATCTGCGAGTGAAAAGGATGTGGTAAATAAGGAAGGCGACAGAGTCAACGAAAACAAAATCCAAATATTCCTACATGATCCGGACAGGACCGAGGAATATACCGATCTACAGAAGGCCGAACCAGGCTTTAACGATTTCTGCACTCTTTTCGCGAAGTTAGCTATGAGCTTACTAAGAAATCTTGAATGCAAAATGTAAAATAGACACTCTGAAGTTGGCCCTCAGCGGCCCAGGTGAGGATTATGCCAACAGTGGGCTCCCTCGTCCATCAGTTGGCCATTCACATCGACGATTGGCTGCAGCACCAGTCTAAACTCTTCACCGGTTGTTAAGAAGAAGAATCGACCATGTCTCAAGATAAGACGAAGTTATAGGAAGCGCGACAGGTCCAGGATGCCTCCTTCGCTACAGTCGCAACTTCTTCTCTTCTTTTCTTCGACATCTACCGACATTAATACTCAGGATAACTTCGGGCTGATGGCTGATACTACTTCTACTTTCGATCTCTTCTCGGATACTACTACGAGCACTGGCACTATTGTTGAGTCTGGCAGGCAAATATCTCGTGGTACTAAAATATCTCGTGGTACTGCTCGGCCGCTACTACTGCTTCTACTGACCACTATGGCCCCTATCGGTACTGCTGCAGCCCATTTCTCTGGAGGCATTCCGACGGTTGGGAGGAAGACTTTGAGGCCTTTTTTATGAGAGGATTTGGCCGGCATCAGCAACATAAAACCGCACTCGCTAAGCAGTTCTACAGAAGTGCAGCTAGATTCAAACGTACGCCGTCTTAAGCCAATCCATCTTGGATTCGGATTCTTCGTGAGGACGAATGGGGGACGTCATTTCATCCAGCGCCTCGACGATGACGTCGGAAATTACATGGTCGAGCGCGAAGCAGCTATATACTCTTGGACATGTAATCCAGGAGGTGACTGAAGGATCATTGATGCACATTAGCCTGTGGGATACTCTGAATAACACGAAGCATGCGTGATCATAGGTACGTCAGATAGTAGAGGTCACATCAAAAATAGTGTACAAGAAAAATTTGTCTAGATTAGATGAGAGCAACCCACAGTTGTTATCGCTCAGATGCTGAGGGGTCAGGACACAATTACTTTTCCCAACCTGGTCAACGAGCTTCCGCAATGCAACAAAGGTGCCTTCTTTGGTTCCTATGACAAGAACGTCCCAGGAGTCTATCTCATGATAGGCATGCACACGAGTAGAGAGTACGCACTGTATATGGGCAGCTCCAGAAGTCTCTTCATTTGCTTCAAGATTAATGAGGAACCTCTTGCCATGTTGTCCGGTCAATAGTCTTTCAAGTGAGGGGTTAGTCGGCTTGGATAACACTATCTTTACCCGCAGAGGACGCAATGAATCATAGCTTTCGCAATACGATCGTTGAGAAGAGGATATACTCATAATTCGTCTTTGGTGCACCATCACAATCTAACAATGACGAGAGACGAAAACAAAACCCTCAAAAGAACAACCGAGAGCTTTCATACACGTGATGGACAACAAAAACAAGAGAGGGAAATGCGTTGAAATTAAATGCGTTGACCTTGATAACGGACACGAAGTTATTTATTGCGTGCTCGCACTCTACATCTTTCAACAAATTGTCTGCACCTCTATCGTGCAATCATTTGCAAACAAATTGCACAACACCGGTACTTCGCGATTCAAGGATGCTTGAGAAAGCGAAGAATGACAAAGGAAAGATGACAGATTCGACGACCGCTCTATATTTCGTTCCGCATGAGCTATTTAAGATGAGTTTCATGTGAACAAAGGCATAGATGCTGAAGCTCATACGATGATTAAAGAATCGTAATCTCAGATGAAGACCAGGATGTTTCTGTTGAGGTAGAGAAGTACGACTCGAAAGACCTACCTTTCTTGAATGTCTCTTGTTTATTTAAGCACAAACAGCTGAAGAAGATTATTGAGATGAGCAAAACCAAAGCAAACACGCTGGTGGGAGAATTTTTGCAGTTGGAATCAACCGTTGTTGAAGGAAATTAAGCAAGGCAAGCAAGACCTCAGCCCGGAATTCTATGAATGCTATCAGGGACTAATACTCACAAATCGCAAAAATACGGGGAGAAATCAACTCCAGATATCAACTTTATACGTCGACAGGGAAAAGGAGCAATGTGCGGAGATACAGCCTTTGCCGTCGTGCCTATTGGCGGATGCAGTGCCTGGTCGAAGACCCGGACAGAATCTCAGCTCTTCAATTTTCTGACTCCTTTACCGCCAATGTTCCCTATAATGTCCGCTTCTTTTCTTAGTTTACCGGTAGAAAGATCAGTCTGATCGTTGCCGTCAACCATAGTTGGACGCTTTACGAGTTCCCGAGCATGATCGCTTTCTACAACAGTCTCGATCAACTATCTTCGACATCAACAGAGCTCGTAGATAGGCGAATCTTCTCCCTCTTCAAAGAGTGATGCGAGATTGTCATATTTTTGAAAAGCAAAATTGAGCGAAATTCTGTTCTGAGAAACCGAACGACTGTCAGAAACGAGAAAGGATAGATTTAATTCGTTCAAGAACCCTGGGAAAACTCTTCGTACAGAGGTCTTGTCAAGAGTTAAGATTTTGCTTTTGTTTGTGATGTTGAGAATTATTGAAAGCTTTTTTTCAATCTGAGAGCCATGATAGCGCGGGAAAATCGAACCGAGAGCAATAATGCTCGGTAAACGGCTGCAATGTCATCATCGATGCATTACATCGAGATGAGATTAACTTGTCGAGGATACAAGAACATCTCAATGTACACTTCAGGCGATTTCGATCTTAAGTGCACGGAGTGCTCATGGGAGGATACGAGCAACTAGCGTTGACAAATCACCACAGTTGCCTTGCCCGAGTTCAAGCACGCACTAGGATTTTCGGAGAGACTCGACTAAAGACGAGTCCATTAAAGCTACAAACGTGGTGCTAAGCTTTATTTAAAACAACACTCAATTAGTAGTGCCAAAAGGCGTTGTTACTTAACAACAAGCTGAGAACAAGGTAAAAACAAAATTACCATGGCATCAGCTGTTATTTTCCGGCCTCAGAGCAGATACTTTTATATACTGCTCGTCTAACTACTTCAAATCTCCACAAAATTTATCTTCGTTCTGCTTCAGTAAAGAAAAATATTCAACACACAATCACCTTGCGGAACGGACAAGAAAGGACAACCTGGCAAGGCCGTATTACATCTAATACTCAAGAGTCCTACATGCTTTCAGACAGCTGAACCTGGCCGATTTGTTCAATATTGTTAGTATAGAGGAGTCCATCAACATTCGGCTAGGTCGTACTTCGGAACCTCGCACTTTAATCGTCAGCCAAATTCCGCGCGTACAGGCAACCAGAGCAGCGTTAATATTTTGTTCTCTAGATCGAAAGCATTATCGATCCCTTGGTTCGGGCAAAGCTCTACAGGAAGGCGATGTAAGATCGAACGCCTCAAGATTTCTCGAAAGCCGGCCAGATTATCATACATTCGTTGCGTCACCATTGAACACGAATTTGGTCAACCAGTTCAACTTTCTATGGAGTAGTAAGCTCTAGAAGAAATGACGCTATACATTGTTGAGTGACTTATTCTTCTCTCATTCTCTCTCATTCATAGACTTGAATATGCTTTCCTCCTATTACCTTATATTCGATGATATAGATTTCGTAATACGAGCTATCCTTCAAACTAATCTGGCAATCATGGATAGTATATACTTACTCACCGTCGCTTCTTGAAGCATGTTGCCAACAGTATGCACGACTGCATTCAAAAATCAGGTTTTGCTAGAGCACTATTCAAAACCGCGACAAAGAACTATCGTCACCACATCGTATATATGGTATACATAATTCGAAGGGATGTGAATTCTTCAAACCCGAGTAGGTAAGACTTCATGGAACCCTCAGTGTGGAATGGGGCGTCCTGAAGTATCTTAAGCAATCGATGGTGCTTGCAATATTGACGGGTGATGGAGTCCAAGCACTTGGACTCAAGATTTTCAGCTCCTATTACGACGTGCTTATGCTGCAGCGGAATTAGTGCCAAAAGCCAACTTAGTAGAAGAAGCACAAGACCTCCGGAGAACCCCGGGGCTAAAGGCGAACCGGAAATGATCTCTGCTTGTGGAATAGGACAGATCGAAAACTTCTCACTTGGGCCTCCTGTTCTCCTAATCTCCTGTCTCTTGCTTCACCTCTTCAAGGTATGAACTTAGTCATACACAACTCATTTACGGTTCAGTGGCTGACAATCGGACAGATGTTTACTCGAAAGAAATTCCTTCCCAATCTTACCCTTTGTTAAAACCTTGTCGGGAAGAACACAATCCCATCCCGAACACTGTTCAAGCACGGCAACAGCAGTTATCGGTCAGAAGTCGCCCGATGTTATTCAACTTAACAACACGAGCTCTCTCAGCGGCGGTGGCGGTGACGGTGGCAAGAGCCCACCGACGGTCTCAACAAGCCTGGTCGGGAACACGAAGAGAAAGCCATTCTTACCAACGAGGGGTCGCCATTTCCGATGGAAATTGCCTTTAGAATTGATTTATATCAAGATTCAAGATGTACACAGCTTTACTAATCGATACAGCTTTTCTAAAGCTATCTTCGATTCAACAGATTATTTTCTAATCATATATAAATCTTATAAATCTATATAACGTTGATAATGACTTATGAGAATGAATCAGAGATTGAAATTCTCTCGAAACTCGATGCAGAGTCATATGAACTCGCTGCACATGTCGATACAAAGATCAAACTCTCAGATACAGAGAAAAAGCACGAAGTTCTGATTGCAATTGAACAACGCTGCAAAGAATCATTCTGCTCTTGCAAAATCTTGCGCATTGCTGCGCAGTCTTTACAACGCAATATTGAGCTACGACATAATTGAGTTGACAAAGCGCTGAATCATTTTGTATGTACAGATTTATATGAATATGCACTGAATATTGTTAATCTGTACAGAACTTTAAGCGCAAATACATATTGCAAGAAATTCTTTTGCAGAGTCGAGCAAAGATAGTATTTTATAAAAGAGCAAAGACTTGCAAGAGCTGTCAGAATGATGCAGAGATCATGAGATGTTCAAAAGTTATTAATCATTATTAAAGCTGTGCAAGAAAATATGCGCATTCTGTTTAAATTCAAAAGAGAAAATTAATAAATGTAACTTTATATCAAATATATGTATATAGAAGGTGGTCTTGCCGTGGAGCCTGAAAACGATCGTGAGAATGAACCTTCTTCAATATTCTCAACACCCACTGAAGGAACGAGCGGAAGCTTCAGAAGCGTGACTGTTTCGGCGAGGTCTTCGTCTATTCAGTCGTCATCAACTACTATACACCAAGTTTTTGGCACAGCTTTGTATATTGATGAAGAACCCAAGCATGAACGGATGAAGAAAGCCTTCAGCTATTGTGTAGTAGTATTCCAGAGGCGCCGCAACCAGTTGCTCTAATCCTGGATCAAGAGCTTTAATTGATCGTATTCAATGAGGAAATATAAAATGATCGCAAGCACATATTGAACTCCCTTGACGACTTCCAGGCCTTAAAATAGGAGGACAATGCCAGTGTTGAGCTTGCCGCACGTGCTTTCCGGCCGGCGGTCTGAAGCCTTCTTGTACGCATTCTGAATGGCCAAGCGGACGTGCGAGCAGCACACGACAGCGAGGAAGGAAAAACCTAGTTGACCCGTATGGCCGGCCCGGACTCGACACCTTTGCAGAGATTAGACAACGACGAAGAGGAGATTCTGTCAACTGTGCTTACCGTCTAATAAGGCGGATTCACAACCATTAGTTAATACTGCAAGCACTTTGATAACCCGAAAATAATCAAAGCTTCGCGCAGCCAGATCTATCAACTTCAGTCTGTCACTTGACGGAGTTTGAGCATATAGAGCGAAATCAACGTGTCACCCAATGCTTATTGAATCGCGAAACAATTCAATGAAGTTCAAGACGACGAAAGACTAAAAGGCGTAAAAAAAAAACGGAATTTCTAAGCGTGAAAGGGAACAAATTCACCTGTATGCGAAGCTGACCACGGTCAAGTACGAGCAAGATGACACAGAGATTGATCGGCAAATTTACCACGACGCAGCGATACAAATGGTAAAAGAAAGAGACGAGGCAAGAACAAGAACAAGAACTCTTAAGTTCCTTTTCTGCACTTTCCGCGGCGTCCTGGCGCGACGCTCTTGTTGCGGCAGTCCAACGAGGAAATGCCTGTTCCCCTCGCTGCCCCGCCATTTCTGCCCCGTCCTCGCAACCCCTCACCTCCGATTACTCCTGTGAGTTCTTCATCTGACGTTTCAAGGCCGTTACTCACTCGTTTTTTAAGCTCTCGCCTGTGGGAATAAGTGGCCGTAGCGCTGGCCCACTCCCTATCCAAGTTAGGGTGATGTGTGTACGGTGCGCCCGTTGCTTTCATGAGGAGAAGGCTGCCGACGAATGCAACTCCATATTTCAAGCTATAAAGAATTAATCATACACTCGTCATTCGAAGAAGCAAAAATGAGTGAGACTCATATATAAACGACAAAGTGTCAAGAATCTTAAAACATGGCTCATCTCGAGGCAACCTCTCCCACACTAGGCATCGAGGATACAGTTTCTCCCAAGGCCTTGCTCACGAAACCCTAGACCAGGCCCAAAAGCCTAAGAGAAACACCACAGTCCTTGATCATTTTCGTACCGAAGATAAGACATCGAAAAGAATCCATGAAGTTACACTGTTTGGCGAAGGATGATGAGTCCAAGTCATCGTATAAGGAACCTAATGAAGATAGTCATGAACCAATGCCGAACAGAGAACCTATCAGAGGGTGGTTTAAATGCCACACGGGACATGGAGCCCGTAGGTGTCAGTACTTCGATATTCTCGATCCTACCCACATGCGAGTCGATGCATATCGAAGCCAAGCACATTCTCTTCTTTTCATATTTCTCCACCCTTGACAGCTTCAATGTCTATTTTCCCGGGCTCAGATCTCCACACGCCGAGTCGGAGTGGTATGGGGTGTCAATAAACCCATGACCAGCTACGCCCATTGGCCCAATCTACGGCGTTGAAGCGTATCATCGTCAAGGCACAACTCGTAATAGAGTAACGCAGATGCTGCACCGGGTAAAAGAGAAGCGCGAGAGCGCTAGCGATATAAATGCTTATAGATTTCGATTTTTCCTGAGACCTTGCAATCTCTTTCCGTCTTCGAGTCCGATTCATGCTTTACTCTTAAGCTGGTTTGATATGTGGGCTGTGGTTTGACTCGCTCTTGCTATTTCATACGTAGGTTTCTTAACAGAAAATACAAATTATACTTATTATATAAGTAGAAAGGGACAATTTAGCTTTTTTCTCGCACATGGAGAAGAGACAGCCCACCCACCATCTTAGGCACTTATTCTCCATTTGCACCACTCTTGTCTTTTTACTTTTCTTCTTTAAGAATCCAGAATGACATCTGCAACAGCAGGCTGGATCACGGCTGGAATCACCATGCTCATGACCGACACGGCATGCATCGCAATCAAGGGAGCGTGGAAATTTTTCAATCCCTGGGCCAAAGCCAAAACCCCTGGTCCTACGTAGGACGTCGCGCGGCTGAGGGAGGTAGTTGAAAAGCAGCGGAGATGATCAAAGGGCTTCTAGGGAGGGAGATTCTTATCATTGATATGTTTGGGGATGTGGCGGAGCTCCTGGACAATAGATGATACTGACTTGCCTCGCAAGGGAGCCTCCCAGGTCGGGCCAGTCCAAAAGACCTTGGCCCTTCGGGGTCCCCCGGCAAGCTCGCACCTCATCGTGGTGCTGCGGTCCAGTAACCTTTCGGGGTAAAGCCAACGCGAGCACTCGACTTCCTCTTCCTCTCGTACGCCCGTCTCGCCCTCGCCCCTCAACCTCGCATGGAATTGTAGATGGTCGGCGCTGGGGTGTTGCGGATATACATGATGATGCTACCGAAGGTGGAGGTAATAATGGGCGGAGAGTGTAGTTGAGCTGTCACATGCAAAGGCTGTTGATGCTGTATCTAACACGTGTTCATAGGTCTTTGAGTTTTGGGCTTGATCAATTATGAAATGTTGCTTTGCTCACGATCAAAGTGCCGCTGCTGTGACACAAGTCTCGGACGCTTCCATGCTCATAGCTGAACTTATTGCCATTGAACTGGCTATTCTTACTATCCCTGAATCTTAACGCCAGAGATGCCGCCACAGAGAATGAAATGGGGCAACCAAAGGAACCGGACATTACTAAGGCACGTGCGCTCTTGTACGAAACTCATGGCGATGGCACCCAGGTTAGGCAACGAACGGTCAGTCTGCTGACTAGCGGTATGAAGCATCACCAGCAAGAAATGGGCATGGTCTTTAGCCACGTTGACGCCACTGAACGAACGCTCGCGGAGCGCACCGCCAGGGTAAACGATACTATGAAGGCAGCCAACTGGATGCTACAACAAAGGTAAAAAGCGATAGTGGGGCTTGCTGGGGCCAGCAACTCAGGATAGGGGGAAATGACCAAACGGAGGAACCAGGGCAGCCAGCATGATTTATTTAAATATTTAGGGGGGTGGCAGCAGGAACTTTCTTTTTCTTTTCTACTCTTCCATCTACTTGACCAACCATAGACCAGTTGAATCAAGTTCATTTGTGCGCTTATTCTTTGGTGAGCAGAGTGGGGAACGCCAGTATGGATCCGCGGGAGAGGTTCCAGCTCCAAGGTCCTGCCAGATATAAAGAGTCGCCCGTTGGTCCTCAATTGCTATTAACTAACCGGTTGGACATCGATTACAAGAATGTACCTTCTGGTGTAAGCCACGCTGTCCGTCCGCGACACTGAATGCAAAACATATCGCTGCAGGCAATGATTTATCTGGGTTAAGAGGCTCACCAGCACCAAGATGCGGGCAGGATTGGAAATGGGCTTGCGAAAGCGCTGAGAACAAAATCGGTCCAACAATCTCATAAAAGGCAAAGGTTATCATCAAGATAAATCTGCCGTGGACGATCACTGGCTCCGAGGCGAACTTCAGCCCCATCGAGTAGAAGCGTGGAACAGCCTCTGTCCCACTAACAAGCTAGACACCTACCTTAGCTCAACCCGCAACACCCCCCCATTCGCCAACTCGAAGATCGAAGATTCAAGTCCTGCATCGTCCGTTGCAGGAGCGCCGGACGAATGTAGGAGATCAGTTTAGCCAGGGCCGCCGCTCAGGAGGTGGCGGGGACAGTGACTAATGTCTTCGCTGGTGGTATATTGCCATCAGCGGGATGTGAACACTGTTGCTAGATTTGCAAAAGCATGTTTTGGTTGCCAAGATTTCAGGGGGAGGAGCAGTGATGGAAAACAGTGTCGTTGATGTTTCAAAAGCCGCGTTCATGTTGAGCTGTAGCTAGGGGATATGCTCGGTATACGACCCGACAGTTTTTTCGTCGCTTTAATATAAGAGCAGATTGCGGCTATACAGTCGTTAGTAGAAGAAGACTGTAGAGTTAGAATAGGATTGTATACCTATACCTGGCGTTGAAGTGTCTTCGTAGAAACTTTCGACGAGTCAAAGCTCGACACTGGATGGTTGATTACCAATTGCAACCATCTATCTTGCCCAAACTTCACAAGCCACCCAGGCAAGCTTCCCCTTCTATTATTCCTTATGCTTCAGCAAGCCATTCTTTTGATACCACTCAGATAGTCTTCCATCGAGCAGCGGCTTCTGATGCAACCCGAGCCGACGCGTACCGGAAGTCTCTTCTCCCCTTCTCAATTATCGAACGAAGTAGCCTATCAGAAGCCATCAAATCATGCTGCAACGTTCCAGTCTACGATGGCGGTGAGAAGAAACCCGCCTGGAGAAAACCCCCGTAATTAAGGCTATTTTTCCTAATTTCATCCGTAACCTCGCTCCGTCATTTCCCGATTCGCTAAGCCCTAAGCGTCAGCGCTCAAAACGTCACCTCGCGGGCCGCGGCTCTCAAAGGGTGCGCGTTTTTGTCAGCAACGCTCGGGAATCATACTGGCAATAGAATAATCTGGAAGGGGTTGCCATGCGTCGATTTGAGATATCGTTCGTATTTCGATAGGGGAGGGGAGGTGACTCGGTCGTTGATTCGCGGTTTGATTCTTTTGCACTCTGGGGACTTTTACGCACGTAGGGTTTTTGTAGAGGTTTGGTCAATACGAGATGTATGCAAAGATAGGTTCGGTGGAATTAGGGGACAAGTGGATATAGACTGAAAGGTGTATGGGTGTATTTCTGGAACTGCGGATACGATGAGGAATGCGGGATTTGAAGGAAGAGACCGTTCGGTGACGTAGAATTGGAATATAACATACAGAAGCGGCACTGGAGCCGGGTAAAGCAGGCGTCGTATAAGAACATCGTATAAGGTATATCAAAGATCAGACTCTGCTCTCTCGCAGCTTAGAAATACAATCTAGTATGACAGAAAAACCAGCACATGAAGAATCTATGACAAATACAAGGAAACAGGAACTCCTATGCTGTATACCACTACCCCTTTGAAAGGACACAGACATTTTGAAACTATTGTAAGCCAATGCAAGCACCTCGAACCCAACAATCTTCTCGCAAGGCTATGCAGAACGCTACCAAAGCAATGATACTGTTACATTAACACCTGTTGCTAAACGCAGCTAAACGCAGCAATGGGTATTCCCGGAACCCCACACACCAGGAACTAGAATTTCCGGGCCGCGGGAAGGCACTAGCGGCCCGTAGTGCTTGGCGGTGAGTCCCAATGCCGGAGCATTTGGTTCAAGGCGCGGGTCCACTCAGCCACACACGCCGTGGCGAGCTTCTCGACGCCTGCAGCGGTGGGTGTTCGGCCGCCCCACATAGCTGGCTTGACCGCTTCAAGCCGGGCGTGTTTCTTGATCAGATTTCTGTAAAACGTTGGTTAGCAAACTCTTACTTGCATACTTGTAGCTTCGGCGATTCTTGTCCGCGACCATTTCTCAGGGGTTCAGAGGCTACTTACTCGCTTTGGATCTTCGTAAGGATCAGCCAGCAGAAGTTCCAGCTGCGGGTGCTGGCAGGGTCTCCAATTACTTGCCACTTCGCCTCATCCAGGCATTCGGAGCTGAAAGGGTAGTTCTTTGTCAGGCCTCGAAGCTCGCTGAGAAGGTTGTTGGAGTTGACGTAGTAGGCCCAAGCACTAGTCATAGGTTCGGTGACGTCCGCGGAGTTGAGAGTGGCGAATACCTTCTCTATGCGACGAAGTTCTATCAAGGTGTTGACACTGTGGGTTTGCAGTGAGCGTATCAACTGCTGTTTCTCGCTCTGAGTATTCACAAGCTAGGTCAGTTCCTGAGTTTCTTGGGTTTGGGGACTTATACTGACTGCACTTATTTGCTTTGAGTTACTCATCATTCCTATCGTACCTCTGTATTTCTGAGGATTTGGTGAATCGTAGATAGAGCTATTTGCAGAGGACGAAGAATATGCAGACATAGATGCTTGAACGGGGTAGTCGGTTAATGATAACTCGTTTAATTCTGGGTTTAGAGACGTAGAGGGCCCTGGAATGGATTGCGACTGAAGTACAGGATTTGTAGGTAGTTCGGCTTCTGTTTCGGTAATTCGAGCGTAAGGTGAGACGTAAGGAGATGAAGATCTGGCGGCTGCTACGAAACAGCTAAGAGTTTCTGACCTAGGTCGTGATGCTGTGGACTGCTCTGCTCTAGAACTATCTGAGTTCAGTTCTGTCAAATTTTTCTCTTGCTGATGATAGGAAGAAGGCTGCTGAGACATTGGAAACCACAGGAAGACTGCGGCTTATATAGATAGAGGGAATCGACATATAACGAAAAAGGAAAAGGGCACTTTTGAAAGCTAACTCAATCTTTCGTAGTGTAGCTCTGGAAGTCTAGCCGTATCGAAGTAACAACTCTGGAATTAGCAAGAAAGTGGCGAGAAATGAAGGCTGTAAGCGGATACTGAAAGAAATGAAGGATAGTAGGAAATTTGTGAGCACCATGCATTAGCTGTTGGTTTGGATGAGGTTTCAGTGTGACAGGTCTTCTTGAGGTCTTCTGCAAATCTGACATGAATCGAAGACTTGGCCACACGGAGGGTTTTGTATCAAACCTCCAGCTCTAGCTTGAGTGTTTCTCCCAACTGTAAGATCTAAAACAGCCTGCCGTTGTGGCTAGAGCCAGTAAGCATAAGACGGATAGCCATGCGGAACTCTGTGTTCCGGAGGAGAACTCTACGGCGATTGGACATGGCACCCTCATGCAAATGCTATGCCCTTGCATTGCGGACAACGGGGTGTGATAGGCGCAGCACCAATGAGATTTAGGAGGTGACCCAAATCAGATCTGGCTGTCCGAGCACGCTATCAACAGACCTCTAGGTATTGTTAGGCGAGAACATGCCTCCCGGTCCAGGTATGAAGCTGATACGCATGCTAACAGTTCGAATGTCTGTTCAGTGGTGTTGGACAGATGAGATGACATCATTAGCGGCTCTATAATTGCTTGAATAGGTCATGTCATCTCGAAAGAGACGTACACTGCCTCAACACTCTTAGAATGAAGAAGCTGACTATAGTAATTTGAAGTGTAGTCTGGGGTGAGATTGCTAGGCATGAGAAAATATCGCATGATGTCGTCGAAATGGAAGCGGCGATTATTTCATGTCAGCAGAACCCTAATAGACCTTATCTTAAGATAGATATAAAAATAGCAAATTAATGGTCATTTATAAATACAGCTATAGGCGCAAGAGCCAATAAGAAGCTCAACCTTGTCCGAAGCAGGTTGAAAACACGACTAATTAGAAAAGCCAATGGCGTCCTCGCCATTTTCACGTCGCCTCAGCACTTCACCAAAGGCCTTCAGAGCACATAAGTCGTAAAAGTGTTCCCTGGGAGAGTGAAGAATCAGACAGAGTCTGCCGATAAAAAAAGAGCATATCTCAGTTGACCATAAGAACTGCGCTCATGGCATGACCCCAAGGGGGGCGGCCGCTGGGCCACAAGCATCTAATATGCAGGTACCGTTCGATTTCTGACCACCCATAGAAACCCTACTGCCACGTGAAGAAAAACGTGGGACTCTCGTGCGGCCGTAACATGCATGGTGCGGCCTTCGGATCCATATTATTCTTCAGGCTATGCTGTCATATCGCTATCTAATCAATCGAGAACGCTCTTTCAGCCGCAGACATTCGTGGATGTCAGAGCTAACAATGCTTGCTCAGGTATTCCTCCGAGATCTCCGAGGAATCAAAGATTAGTAGAGCCTTCCTTGGCCGCAGGCTTTGTCGTCTATACAAGGCACATCAGCTTCAAAGCTCCCATCCAATCCGGATCATACAATCGTAAGATTGTTCGATGACCTGGTTATGCGTTGTCTAAAAATATAATCAAGTCCTTTCATATCAATCACGGCCTCTGACGATGCGTGGTTGGACTCTCAAGGTCAACTTTTGACGAATGGTGTCGCGATCGGATACTGAAAAGACAAGTTTAACCTGTTGGACGTGTACATGCGTCAGGACCTCGGGTCGATAGTGGTTTCGATGTCCCTACCGAGAGCACGAACTGACGAAAGAAAGTAGCCGAGTAGTCCCATATCCGATTTAACGGTTGGAATCTTGCCCTCACGTCAATTCTACCATCGATCCTTACATCCCACAGAGAGGATCTGACCGACACAGATTTATTCTGCCGTCAGCCAAACGTCAGCTTCTCGGGCCATTCCCCAAGTAGATGATCGAAAATGGTCGCGGGTCTATACAATTCATCAGGGTAAGCTCAACGGCTTTTGGGGGCGCTTCTAAATTTACTGCGGCACTGGAAATTGACGATGGCGTCTTGAAACTGACGATCAAACGAGCATATTTTCTCTATCGTATGTCAGTCTCCGGTCATTTCACAGTTGCTGCAGAATGCTTATTTGGACGCCTCTTCAATTAAGCGCCAACACAGCCGGATTTTATCCTTCGAGTCCATATTAGAGACTCTGTTTGCGAATACATATATACTAAAGCTTGAGTGTTTGGGTCTAGCTCTGTATGCCAGTGTCAAGAGCTTGAAACTGCCCCGGAGTGTTGCCCTCTCAAGAACATACGTAGCCGCGAAGGGCCAAAGCCTCGGATGTCACTTGTCATGCGAATAGGCTGTTCTATCCACTGTTAATTTTCAGCCTTCCAAAGTCGACAGAATTACGAAGACGTCACATTGAACAAGCCTTCGAGATATAGATGCGTCTGTACCCATAGACGTCGTCGATGCATCTCAATACGGTCGGCAGAAGTGGTTCACTCCTTTGGACGAATAACGCCTTCTTCAAAGGCGGCGCACTCTTTTGTATTATGCCATCTGGCATCCTTATTGCTGTCTTCGCTCAGGATACACAGCCTGAGACTTGTGTCTTCATTGATCTCACCATAGCGGAGTGTCAGTATCCCATTCATGAGTATGCTGCTATCACTTAATGCTGATAGTTATTTAGCAACGTCATATGTTGCTTCAAGCAGTGGTATAGACGGCATACTTACTGTTTGGGATCAGTTGGCCCGACTAGCCCGATAGGACCGACTAGATTACAGGGGTCTCAGGGGGAATCTGGCTTGTCAGGCGTGTCTGGACTACCGGGACCGACGGGGCCGAAAGGACCGCCAGGACCTATAGGGCCACAAGGGTCCCAGGGATCTCAACGAGTGTCGGGCTTGTCAGGATTTCCGGGTCAACCAGGTGCGACTGGTCCAACAGGACCGCAGGGGCCTCAGGGATCTCAAGGGGTGTCGGGCTTACCAGGCTTGTCTGGTCAGCCAGGACCAACAGGACCGACAGGGTCACAAGGACCTCAAGGGCCTCAGGGAATCTCAGGCTTGTCTGGTCAGCCCGGTGCAACAGGATCGCAGGGCCCTCAAGGGGTATCAGGCTTGTCTGGATAAGTCGGAGCGCAGGTTAAAATTTAATCCCCAAACGCTAGCATCATTTGCCGAGAGCTGAACCGGTGAAAAGGTACACCTGGCCCAACTGGAGCCTCAGGTAATAGAGCTATAACTCACAGTTGTGAGGCTTCCTAATAGGAGTTAGGGTTGAGTGGCCAGATTGGTGCGACTGGTCTTCCAGGTAAGCTTTCTACTTGAAAGACTGGAAGATGTCAATGTTTGCTAACTTTTCCAAGGACCACAAGGCATATCAGGTCAGCAAGCGAAAACCGAAGTATTTTGGCACCTACTGACTGGAATCTAGGACTCAGCGGTTTATCCGATCAACCTAGGCGCCACAGGCTCACAGGGTCAATGACCATACCGAGAGTGGGTTGTATCAGCTGATGAGTTCGAACAAGAATCCAGGGCGTACCTGGACCCACTGGGATGTCTGGTCCACATGGTAAGCTTTTCATTTGCACTTCAAGAAATATCGCTCTACTAAAAGCTCGACTAGGATCACAAGGCGTTTCAGGTAAGAAGGCAATGGTTTGTATACTTTGCAATGTACTAAGTAGGATCCAGGCTTGAGCGGTTTGTCTGGCCAAGCTGGAGCGACGGGTCCACGCGGCCCTTCAGGTGAGAGCGCGAGGATCGTCTCATCTGGAGACTTGTTGAGGTAATCTCTAGGTTCGAATGGCCAGATCGGGGCCACAGGTCCGCCGGGACCTTCTGGTAAGCAAGCGCCGACATCGAGATCATTATACTTGTTGACCAGATCCTAGGCTTGAGTGGCCAAATCGGCGCAACTGGCGCGACTGGTATTACAGGTAATCCTCCAACACAACCCCTATCCCCACCATCCCCCGGATTCCTCGACTAATGTCCTTCCTCCCTCCATAGGCCTTACTGGCCCAAGCGGTGCTCCCGGTATCGCGTACGCGTTCCTGGCCTGCTTCTACCAGACCGGTAGCTCTACTAACACCTTGGGCCGCGTTCTTTCATCCTACATTAATACGTTCACCGCCAGCGCCAACGCACAATGTAGCGTCATCTGCAACACTCAAGCCTACAACTTTTTCGGCAGTCAAAACGAACACGGCGTAGACTTCTATTGCGGTAATATGTTGAACTTTGTGACTGCAGCTGGGTTAGGGAGCGGGATGGCGCCGGACAATAACTGTGCGCCGTGTTATGGGGGACCCAGCCCCCGGGGGACTGTGGAGTACTGACGAGTAGTACCGTGGCGATTTATGCGAGAGCATTCTAGGGATTAAAAGACTTGAGCAGACGTGTATTTTCTTCGTTCTCTTTATTTTTACCTTTGGTGGGTTTGGGCGCTGGGGCCTTCTGGCAGTTCATTCTATCTTTTCTTCGCCGGGAGGTCTTGCAAATAGTGGAACGAAAGAGCTAATAGTAATAACCTGGAAACACGGATGACTAGATTACTGACCAGCCCACCAAGTATCACAAAACCTCAAATTCGCAGCTCCTCGGCGTCCCCCCGTTCACAGCTATCCCGGCCACATCCATCGGACAAGCCGAGAATATCACGGTACAATCGCACATAGCCTCCAGCACAACATACTGCCCACCACCACCGGCCCTCAGCCCTCTCACCACCATCCTCCCCCCCTCTCCAACCCCAACATCCATAAACAAATTCCACGGATCCGGCACCCACTCCCCCCCCTCCCCCACCCTCACCCCCGCCTTCACCGCCTCCTCCCTCAGATTCCCTACACAGCTCCTATGCCCCCTCCCCGCCCCCAGCAACTCATACCTGCGCGCATCACACGCCGCAAACAGCGTATCATGGCACCCCTCCGAGGTGTCCTCGAGGAAACGGAGCATGGGGCTGCGGGCGTTGCTGACGAGGACGTCGCCAGGGGCGGGGATGGTTTTGAGCAGGGAGCTGCGGGTGTGGGACATGGAGAGGTGGGTTGGGGGGGTGGTGGAGGAGGGGGAGAAGGCCCAGAGGTCGACGGTTTGGGCGCCGTGGGGGTTTGTGATTTTTAGCTTTTGGGAGGTCAAGAGGGGGGTGTGGACGCCGGAGCGGGCGGGGATGAGGACGGGGGACATTGGGGGAGGGGGAGGGGGAGGTGGATGGTTGTGGTGATGTTGGAGGTAGTAAGCTCTTTGTCGAGTTAACAGACGAGTCTACGCTGGGGCGTATCATCCGTCCGCCTCGGATGCTCCGGATGTGCAGTGCACATTTGCCAGCGTACATTTACTGCGGGGTAGGAGCGTCGGCTACCTTAAGGGAGCTTCTATCCATCACTCTCCGGACTATATCCAATGAGCTTGACCGTTTCTCATGGATTCGGTTGAGCCACTCCTTCCACTGGGGTAATCACGGCATCCTCGTCTCTTCGCCGTATATCGGTGAATCATATGCTATCAAGATCTATCTGCTTCCGGACCGGACCCCGACGTGATTGGGCCTACGCTGAAAATCCTCGTCGGTGTGTAGGGCATTCTACTGAGCGCTTGTCGCTGCGAAGTGCTCGTTCTCCATAATAGGCACACTATGTTGCCTAAAGGTACTCTCGTATAACTAGACAGTTCAGTGAACAGTCAGCACAAATCTTGATATCCAATGTGTAAGACTCACAACATGCAGTACCTAGTCAGATCCTTAATTTAGTCCATCCGCAGGTGATTTTTTTTGTTTTTATGAAAAAGTACCCAATCGTATTTGGCACGATTACCTGTCCGCAAGCTTGCTCAGTCTCTATTGTTCCTGACTGCTGTTTCCCGGAATTGACTTCCTTTCCGAATCGCTGCAACCTGTTCAGCCGTATAATATCTCACAGATGTTTCACCTTCTGCGGCTTTTCTCCATTCGAAGAGCTTCTCGGTGGAACCGCGGCGGTCTCGTTATCTCCTCCAATTTCGAGTTTGCCCTGCGACCACCACCGTCCCCTCTCTCCTCTATAGCTCCCTTTCGATTCCGCTTCCTCCCGACACACCTTCATGACATGCTCGACCAGGCAGCGCGCCTCCTTCTTTACCGCCTCAAACTTAGCCTGCACAATCCCCTGCAATGCCCGCACCTGCAACGTCCCCGTCAAATTGCCCCCCACTGGTCTCTTCCCCTCTCCATCAAACCCTCTTTCCTCCAATGCCTCCACAATCGCGTTTCTTAATCGTCGTGCAGACCACCGTCTGACCACTGCTTTTTTGCCAGCCATGGTATTGGACGTGACATTCCACCAGAGGCCGACTTTTGGGCGCGACGCATAACGTGCGAGGGTAGGAAGGTGATCGTTGTTTCTTCTGTCATTGAGAACCAGATGGGTAGTATAGGTGGGGTGGTAGATGGAGGAGAAGGTTATGTGGCAGACTGTAAGGTTGGGAGGCTTAAGTTTTGGAGGTTTCATGGCGTACGAGCGAGTGCCTATTCCAAGAGCATCACAAAACAGAGTAGCACCGCTTCATTGTGTCACTGTCCTTCCACTATGGCGAATGGTGTAAATAGATGTGGACGAGGAAGAGGTTGTCGCACTCGAAACGGATAGATATCTAGAAGCAACAAACATAAGCTATCGTCGCTTAGCGGGCTGAGTCAACCATAAAGCCCTAGGCACATCTTCGATACCTTACCCCACAAGAACATCCAGCGCACCTCACAGCACCACAACCTTCGACATACAATTCCCAACAATTACACGAAACTGTTCTGCGAATTACATACTACAGCTGAGCTCAAGAACAAGAGCGCATAGCCAATATGCCTAAGAATAAGGGAAAAGTATGCCCCTCCCTACCCCTCCGGCGCCACTGTCCGCTGCCTTATTGGCCACCACCGCACTCCCTATACCGCGGAGCCCGCAATGAGTGGCTAACATTGAGATTTTTGACATATAGGGTGGAAAGAATCGGCGCCGAGGAAAGAACGAGAACGACAACGAAAAGCGCGAACTCACCTTCAAAGAAGAAGGCCAAGGTACGCACAAATATCCCGTCCCACAGCCCTTTTTACTCCTCCCTCATTTACCCTGAACATTCTCTCTTACAGTTTTCAAGGATTAGACTGACTCCTGTCCAACTCGATAGAGTACGCCCAAGTCCTCAAAATGCTCGGCAACGGTCGCCTCGAAGCCCTCTGCTTTGACGGCGAAAAACGCCTCGCTCACATCCGTGGCAAACTCCGCAAGAAAGTCTGGATCAACCAGGGCGACATCATCCTGCTCAGTCTGAGAGATTATCAGGATGAGAAGGGGGATGTGATACTTAAGTACAGTGCGGATGAGGCCAGGAGTTTGAAAGCATATGGAGAATTGCCGGAGAGCGCGAAGATCAACGAGACGGATACGTATGTTGCCTTTTCTTCTCCACAGCTCGATATTGGAGTATACAGGCTAATCTTAGGGATATAGATACGGCCACGAAGGTGTAGACGACAACGTCGAGTTCGACGAAGACAGAGACGGCAGCAGCGACGACAACAAGGAAATCGACGTCGACGAGATCTAGGCTCAGTTTCATGCAAGCTAGCCTCAGGGTGCGGAGTGCAAGGAATGCTGCAAAAGCGTGGAGTTCATGTCCCTTTGTGTGTTTGATGATTGTGCAAGGCTCAGAAATCCATCGGATTTGCTTGCCTGTTCTTTTGTGCGTGGCGTTGCGCGGGACGGGTCATACATAACATGAGAGCGATAGATTAAACATGCTTACTTTGGTTCATGCAAAATTCCAAAGCTTCTACCTTTCCAATTCAAATCCGAGATAGGTTAGCCTCCTTACCTCTCCACGACCCTATCGAAACATCTCCTTTCGTCGAAGAAAGATATATCAAGTAGAAGAGGACAAGGATCAATATCCTGTACCATGAAGTAAAAAGCTGTTAATGTTTTTGTCATGTGGCAGTAAATGATCGTGGTTATGGTAATAAGACGAGAAATACTATCCAGCTATGAGATGAACCTTCCGACTCTTACGAGTATTATGGCCTTTTTCCTGCTCCCTAGATCTCTAACGCCATGACGATAACGACACTGCCTCTTTCGGATCCTCGAACGCCTCTCTTTCTTCCATCCTAACCATCACCGCAATCATCCCCCTCAATCATCCAAAACACTCCTATTAAAAAACCTCCAAACCTGCCTCCCCGCCTCCTTCCCCACCAAAACATCAAGCTCCTCCTCCCCCAAATTACTCACCTCCGCAATGCTGCCCACCTCCAACGTAATCCTTCCCAAATTCTTCTCCGTCACCCCGGGCACCGCCCTCAGCATCTCCTGCGGCGCCTGATTGAAACTCTGCTCCTCGGGGCTCTCCCCAGCAACAAGGCCAATCTGCACCGCCTTGATGGGATCCGGTTCTTCCTGCTGCTTTTTCAGCTCTTCGAAGATTTCGGCGGTTTGGTAGGGAGAGGAAGACCAGATGATTTTGAGGCGGGGGAAAGCGAGCGTGAGGAGGACGAGTTTAGACTGGAGGTCTGAGGGGTTCTGGGCGGGCGCGAGAGCGTGGGTATGGTCAGCAAAGGGGTCGAGGGTGAAGGATTTGGCTTGGTCGAATTCTATGAGGAGCATCGGGTTCTTGTAGTGGAGGAGCATGGTCTCGGCTTGATTGAATAACCTGCCATTCTTGAAACTCGATATCAGGTCCTTGACGCTTTTGCGCTCGACGCAGATATTTGGACTCAAGACGTAATCGGCAACGGTGAGCATGCAGGGGACGACAACCATGGAGCGGCCGTGCATGAGGGAGGGTAGCGAGGAACGGAACTCGCGGACGTCTACGACGACACGGGGGGGTTCGGCGGTGGCGGCTAGGCGGCCACCGCCGGCGATACGGGTGTTAACGGTGCGGAGGAATTGTTCTTGAGGGTCGGACGGGGCGGCGCCGTCGAGGGTGAGCGTGACGGACATGTTCTAGGTGGGGGTCAGCATTGAGGGACAGACTGATATAGTAAGGATTTTTCTTACCCCTTTCTCTTTTATGAGTCGTGTGAAAGCGTCTTTCTCTCTCCTGACGGCACTGAGATATCTCTGCTCTTCCACAGAACCGCCGTAATACATAAAGTATACCCGAACAGTCCGGTCATCGTGCGAGCTTCTGTATACCTCGACTCGCCGGATGAAAGCAGCGTCCGGTTCATACATGATGACGTACCGCGGCCGTACCTCTTCCAGTACATGCTCGTCCATATCGCCTTCGTAAGGATGGACTACTACTAAATCCAGCATCTCGTACAGCTCGAAGTAATCATCCATATCGTCCAAGGTGTCCATCATGACTTCTTCTTTCTGCTTAGCGTCCACTTCGGTAGGCTGAATATCCGCCAGAAGAACCGCCACTTGCGACTCCTTGTCCTCTGCTATCTGCAACACCCCGTTAACCGGCCTGGCACCGCTAGCTGCTGCTGCAGAGCCGCCCCTAACTCGCCGCCTCTTGTTTGGCGGACCCTTGCCTCGATAGCCAGCCGTACCTCGCTGATCGCTGAAACCATTCAATGCTTTTTGATTGTCATTGAAGAGCTGGTCGCTAATTCTCGCGAAATCTTTTTTCCAATTCAGATAGTTGCGTAGTTTCCTACGCATCATGAATGAAGCCGATGGTTTGGGCTCTTCCTCTTCTTCTTTCTCTTCTTTTTCGTTTCTTTGCTGCAGACGCACATGCATCGTTTGTAGGTATTCACGAAGCTGACGACATGTCCCTTGATCCGAGCACATGATCAGAATGGTGCCGTAGGAATCATCCCGGACAGCGGGATTGAAATAATTGTCTCGCTCAATTTCCTCCAGGATTTCCGCAAGCAGAGCCCATTTTGGCTGTTCCTCTAATACTGGGCGAAGAGAGTCGGGTAAGGCATCTGACCCTCCTGATATCTCTCCATCGGTGGGCTTACCAGTATAGACTCTACGTTTAGCAGTTTCGAAAATGGTGTTTGCTGCATCGAGAAACAGCCAAGGAGACTGGTTCTGGCGAGTCGATCCAGGCGGCGGTTGATGTGCAGCAAGGATAGTGTCCAGGTATTTATGGAAGGCAACCGCGTCATAAGTTAATAGGGCACTGTAAACTTCCATCAGTAGTGTACGCATATAGGACTCCTCAATGTACAAACTGCAAGATGCTCCGGAGGACAGTGAGATCATTAACAATCTGCCGTGTTCTATAGCTCACTCGATGCCAAATAGGATCTAGTTGTCTTCGAACAATAACATCGAAGTTCTTGTGTAACGCACTGTCCAATGTCCAGTCGTCCAACTCCAATCCGGTATCTGCTTTCCTAAGTTCCCCAATGCTGACTTCCACGCACTCGAGTATCGCATTTTGGATATCTCTCATCGCATCAGTCATTGGCACCTCAAGCTCAACGACTTCTGCCTTTTTGCGTCCTTCTAGTGACTTCGCCACTGTGACATGGAAACGCGGCCACAGGGATGGTTTCCGGAGGAAGAGATTGCGCATCATCGATGCCAGTGGAGCGAATCCAGTGGTAAATGGCTCAGGGTTGTCGGAGAAAGCCTTGAGGAATCCCACTTTGTTCAGCTGGCGGTATATGCGTACGATGAACGCCTCGATGGATGTTGCGACAATCCTTCTTCATCATCAGATATGATTCTGCATATTCGGGCCAAATTTGGCACACCTTTCTGAGTGGAGCACAATGATGCCCGTGACCGTCTCCGGATTCAGCAGCTCTGCATCGTCAGCCTGCTGCACGAAGCTCTCATCTACAGCTCATACTCGACAGCATATCCACAACCAAGATCCTTGAGGTGATGCTGAATATTCCCCCTTCTGAGTACATCTTTTCCCTACGTCAAATCAGCTCTCAACCTTCCTTCGCTACTGCGCCTTCTTGTTTACCTCGTCCCAACAGTCATCATATCCGTGTTGACCTGGCTGAGTCCCCTTGCAACTGGCGACCTACTAACAGCAGCATGTTCCGCCAGCGCTGTCCGAAGTAAGCAAATATGCAGAGCTTCGGCTTCCGTGATAGCGCATACCCTCTCCGATCCATCCATTCTCCCTCTCGTCCGCTCCCACAACGACAATCAAGTTATTCCCTGCCGCATCGTAGGAGTGGAGAAGGTTTATTACAAGGCGCAACAGGCCAAGACCTCGCGCCAATATGATGAGCTCATCGTCGGCTCTTGCTTCTGCGAAAAGGTCCTGCTGGTATTCCTACGAAAGTATCAGCCGCAAACTTTGAAAAGCCAGGATATGATGGTCACCAGTGGTAATGATAGCTTCACGGGGCCCTTTCCATTTTCCGATGGCATTTGTAAATCTCCCTGACCACGATCGAGCTCATACACTATTACAAAATTTTGCGCGTAGGGCTAGGACAAGCGAGACATCCCAGCGGAACCCGAGTCGAGAAAAGGAAAGAGAGGCAACTTTAAAGCAATGGAGGTCACTTGGAGAGCTATACGATGGATAATTTACGAGTATGCGTTCGTTAATTCAAAATCACTCCCACAAGGCGTACCTTCGATATCGCTACATCGAAGATTGGAGTGGTTCAGAGACACTGATTCACATGTTCGACTAGAATCATGTAAAACGCAGGAGTGCTTCCAATTCCAGAACCCATCATGCCAAATATCCCCCTAAAGTACATCCGAACCATCACGATTTCAACCTTATCCTCTCGCTATCCACCCTCCGTATGGCCTCGAGCAACCATCGATCTCCAACCCCTTCCCCAACACCCCTACGACTCAGTATCCTGATTCAACTCCGCAGCTCTCGCCTTCAACTCCTCCTTGCTAGCCTTGGGTGGCATATCTACATTTCCCCAAACAGATCAGCTTTATCACCGTAGAATCATGTCAATAGGTCTTGCGAACCACTCATGTTCATCGGAATCGCCGGTCCCTTGGACTGAAAGTCTTGAGCGGAAGCCTTCCCAGGCGTGTGCTCGTTCTGATGACTCTCATGCTCGGAAGCGGTCGTTTCGGTCGTGGAGGAGGGGTCTTTGGCTACTTTTTCGTAGATGCCGGACGGGGCGTTTTCTTCCGAGGGGTGGACTGGCATTATGGTGGTTTTTATGTTGTTCTATCAAGGTGGATGAAGATGGAAGATGTTGGATAGGAACAGGTGGGTTTGGATATGTGTCTGTGTACGGTAATTGTAGGAATGAAGCGGGCGTACGAGTACAGTCCTCGAGTTCTACGTCATCCCGAAACCGATGCGTGACATGCTGCGGCCATGCTTACTCGCGTCACCAGCAATACGATCGAATCACAGAATGGTGCTGCCTAGTTATTCTTTCTAGGGGTATCATATCAAACGAATGTACCTTAGTTTACCAAACGACTTCGATTCGTAGTATATATATCCCAATCACTCTCCATCTAGAGTCTCAGCACCTTCGTAAAATGCAGGCATCGGTTCAAGCTTCTGCCGTAGTATTTTGGTACGGAACCCGTGACCTAGGGTCTTGAGCTGGTACGAGGCGTGCTTCCAAGTAGGGACGTTGAAGACCTGGTCGAGTTCTTCCAATGTAAGGGCTGTACAACAGATTTAGCCCTTTCGAAAAGTCGGATTCGTGGGGTAGTAGCAAAGCTTACCCTTTGTTTCCGGTACAAACAGCAGTACAGCTACCCAGCCGATCAAACACCAGGTCGCATAGAATGCGAACGCCCCTTGCGGTTTGAAGGCTGTTAGTAGCAGAGGCCATGTAAGTGCCAGGATGAAGTTGAAACACCACGTCGTTGCCGTGGCGAACGACATCCCTACTTCTCGGATATGAAGTGGGAATGCTTCGGCGGAGTAGGTGAACGGTACAGGTCCTGAACCAGGCGAGTAGAAGACCTCGAAAAGATACATTCCCACTGTGACCATGGCAATTCTTGAAGGCCGGATCTGCTTGATCCAGAAGCTGAAGCCAGTCCAGAACAAAAAAACAGCGAGGAACGGGTAGGTGTATAACAGCAGGTTGCGTCGACCAAAAGTATCGATAGTGAAAAAAGCAGGAAGTGCAAAAACCCAATTCAGAATACCCGTGCCCATGGAGGCCAATAGAGCGCTGGATTCCGTAAACCCGGACTGGGTGAATATAGTCGTAGAGTAGTAAGCGATGACGTTGACACCGCAAAACTACAAGTCTGGTCAGTACGGGTCAAGTGGTATTCCCAAACCAAGGCATACCTGCTGCATGAACATAACAATCCAGCTAGCAAATGCGGCACGACGATTTCTTGGGACGCAAAACATCTCCCTAAATTTGTGATCAGCTTCCGTAAAGGGGGCTGGGTTGGAAGATACGCTTACCACACCAGGTTCTTGCCACGGGAGACCTTCCGCTCGGTCTCAACATTGACGTAACAGTAGTATAAATCACGCGCAGCTTGAATATCTGATGACCGGAGCCGTCTAAATGCCTCGTAGGCTTTATCGACGCGATTCTTTTTGATAAGCCATCGGGGGCTTTCCGGGCATGAGTAGACCTGACAACAAACGAGAATTGGTAGAACGACTGTCGAGCCTAGCATGAGACGCCAATTGAGGTCGTTACCAACGTTCAAGAACGCTACGCCCATGATATTCCCTAGCATAATACCAAATGCAGTCCACATCTGCCACATCATAACAAGAGCCCCACGGATGAGTGGGGGAGAACATTCAGCAGCGTACACCGGGACCGTCGTAGATTTCGAGCCAATACCAAGGCCGAGGACGAACCGAGCGAGGAACATGTTGACCCACGAATTACAGACCCCTTCCCATACCGAGGCAACAGCGGCAATGAAACAAGAGATGAAGATTGTTCCCCGTCGTCCAAACAGATTGTTTAGCGGAGCAGTCAGCCAACACCCCAATATGGCGCAGGCTAAAGCAGTAAGTAAGTAATTTCGCTTCTCCTATCACAGATGACCATGTCTTGAGCTTACCTAGATAGGGAGCCCCGACTACGAGTCCTGTTAAGTTGTCGACCATTTTTTGACTAAAGCGATCAGTTGTAACGTTGAAGCGCTGTACGTGGAGTTGTCGATTCAGCTAACAATCTAACTTTAAACAATCCTTCGAGCCGACGTACTTTCAAGTAGAAGGTTTGGGCTCCATTATTCACAGTTTCGTCCATCCCCTGTACCGCTGCACACATACTACACATGACTAGGGTTCACAGTCAGCGTCTTGCTCACAGAATCCGGGTCGAATCATGGCAATTAGAAGGACTTGGGAAACATTCAGTCAGGCAGTGTGGGAACTCGAAGGCAATTTGGTTTCAACCGATCGAGGTTGGATATGGATAGCTTCTAAAGCAGCTGTACTTACTGACTAGATAGTAGAGGGTCTTTGGCTGGTCCCATTTGTGCGTATGTTCCCTCAACAAAACGGCCTTATCTTGGGCGTTAAGATAATCCATGTCCTGAGCTGTATGAGGACTTTGAGCAACCAGCGCCCCTTTGCGAAAAGCCTCGTTATGTTCCATCAGATTGAACTTGCTACAGAACTCGTTTACATCTTCAAAGAGCTGTTCTCTGGATATACCGGCAAGCGGGTTCTCGAATAGAGCATTGAGTTTGGAGCGTGGTACGATTTCGGTGTCGGCAACGTAGCCGCCAACGTTATCGTTTTTCTTTTCAAGATGCTCGGTCCCGCCTGCAAAGGTGGAGGAACCTGGTGACGAGCTCTTTTCGTTGCTTGCCATATTTGTGGTGATAATATGATCAATTAGCTAGGACAAAGGACGCCATGGAGTGAAGATGATTTATGCAACGAAGAGGCTGTTGCGGGGCTTTTGCAGTATCCCATCTGTCAGCCTCATCCTCCGGAGGCCTTTCATGTGTCACATGGTACGGGAGTACTGATAATTTAGCCATGCAGGCCAAGGGCGGTGGTCATTATTGATTGGCATACGACCAACAATGTGGTTTTGATTCCGTATTGGCTGTCACACCATTGATACCATGACCGTCAGTTCCCATAGTAGGTGGAGAAAGGCCTTGCCGGCAGGCAACAGCTGTCCTATTATTGAGTGGACGGTAAGGAGATCCAAAGCACTAACGATACCGTGCATCGTAGATCCTTTCCATCTCTTTCTAATCGACGCAACCTTTGGTAGCACAGCCTTGTGTAAAGTGTCAGACAGATATCAGATTCCCAGTCCTGACACCACAGCGCCGATGAACAGCTGCTGTGTGAACGCTTAGTGATGCTGCCTTTCAACGCCTATCTCGTCTTTCTCCACATTCATAAAAACTCCCACCAACAATATTAATTCCTAGCCGTAAGATACTTCCGATCAGGCACTTTTTATATGATCATGTCTAAGCACCCATAATGGGACTTTGTGACAGTGGCTGTCGACACTACCCAAGTTCGTCCGGTTGCGTGCAGCATGATACGAGTAGGTATTATTGTTACAGTACCTTATCTTACCTTAGATACAGGGCAGCTAGCGGTATGCTTAGTCTCCCTCCGATCTAACCTATCACATCATCCCTGCAGAATATCTTTCGGAGCTTTTCAGTAAATCGCGCATGTGCATTGAACAACATCTCTGCTTCTTACCCACTTGAAAGATGCTCATTTCACTCACCGTTGGCAAAGTTGACGCTGGTGTAGCGGTTCTCCTTACAGAAGATAAAAGACTGGTGAGACCCCTCCTCGTCCTCTGGCCCCAATCATCGCGCTCACACCCTCCCCTCCTTTCGCGTCGTAGCTCACAACCTTAGATTGAATTCCCCTCAATCCTCCTACCGCCATCTATCTCCTCAGGAAGCATCGTCGACATCACCGTTGCTCGCAATCATGTCTCAGAAACCGCTGCTCAAAAAGCCTTCGCCTCACTTCAATCCTCCATTCTAAATACCTACGGTTTACAATCCCCATCCCCGCCTGCGCTTCACTGTCGCAACGCAACACAGACATCTGTCGTGCTGGAATGGGAGCCACTTAATCTTGCGACTGCGGAGCTTCGATCGCTGAGCCTTTACCGCAATGGTAGCAAAGCGGGCAATATCCCCCGGCCGCTGGAGAATACAACAACGAAGATCAGTGGACTAGCTATTGATACGGAGTATGTCTTTCACCTCGTCCTCAGGACAAGTGCGGGTGTGTATACTAGCGAAAAGCTACCTGTTCGCACACACAAGATGACAGAACTCTCTGGCATCGTGGTCACCCCTGGCGTGATGGCTGCACCTTTAAGAGAAAGTCTTACAGGGGCCGTCGAAAGAATAGGCGCCAAGATCGCAGAAACCGTGAGGATCGACACTACGCACTTTGTCTGCGTTGAAGGAAGAGGCAGGGAATGGGAAAACGCGCTGGAACAGAATATCCCCGTCGTGCGGCCCGAATGGGTGGAAGGCTGCGAGCGAGAAGGAAGGCTTGTCGGAGTCCGGGGCTACTATCTCAACGCTGATCCCAGACTGCGGCAAGTAGGCCAAGGAGTCGGCATACAGCAGCGGCCACAGCATGGGCGAAATGACAGCCAAGCAAGCCTCCAACGAACAGTCCCGATGCAGCAGTCGCCAAGACCACAGCAAGAGACGCCAATTAATTCTTCTAGACCTGGGGGAGCACCAACCTCACCATTACCTGAAGAGCCGAGACCACTGCCGCCAGCCAAAGATGCGCCGAGGCAAGCGCACGATGAGGCGGATGAGGACGGCGTGTCAGAACCGGCTACAGCTTCGACGGTTACTAGTCCTCAGCAGCGCTCTGAAGAATTGGGGCCGGAAACTAAGGACGAGGATGAGGGATCGAGGACGCCGGGCGAAGGCAGCTTCAGCGAGGTAACTTTGTCATGAGGTTTACATCATTCAATTCGATGTTGTGTTTTGTTTGGAACTTGACGGGGCCTGGCAGAGACAAGAGTGCTTGACTGTGTGGTGTTTGCGAGACAAAGCGATATACCAATTGTGCGTGTAATAGTAATCATAAGCCCAAGCTGTGGCTTCGTACATTACCACCCTGTTATCTTAAAGAATTCAGTCACTGTTCAAGGCTGGACTATTTCTTCTTAGAAACTTGTACAAAGAATCCAGTAACAGTTTCTCAAGATCTTCCACAGCGTGATAGGATAGAGCAAGATTATGGAGCGAATCTGAGGGTAGCTGTCCTGATACATACCTTAAATCAGATTATATAGGTTATGAAGGGTATCATCTAACCCTAAGAACCCCTGACGCTCTCCACCGGTCCTTCGAAGAAATAAAGCCCGTACACATCAGCGAGTAATAGATCCCAAGAACCCATACCCAGTGGACAGATTCCAAGGCACTTCCTGGTCATTGCTCACTCTCCGGACTCGTCCGCAAGCTCTTCGTCTTTCTTTCCCCCTTCGAGGGCCTTCAGAGTCCAGGGTCTCTTATATCCGTGCTGCTGACAAACAGTATGTCCATGGGACATGATAGCGCGCTGTTCCCCTGACGTGCGACTTTTGCGACTTTGGTAGTAAGTTGATTGCTTGCCTCTACTTGCTTGATCATATTTTCAGACGACCTCTAGCCTTTTCTTAGATGTAGACAAGGGGCTTGTCTCTAATGGCACTCAAAACAGCTAGGTCATGTAGTGCGTTCGGGTCTTTGAGTGTAAATACGAGCTGTTTGATCATGTCGGTCTCTCGAGGATCGACTCCACGAGGTTGCAGCAGCTATCACTCTGCCGTTATGCTAATCGAGAAAGCCAAACAGTTTCGCGGAAGTTTTGTAACAGAAGTGTAAGTGCAAGCGTTAAAGGCATGCCGGAAGCTAAATCATAAAATCTCCAACGTCATTAAGTACATGTACTCCGCAGGAGGACAGGAACCGCTGGGAGCCTCCAACAAATTGTAGTAACATAATTTTTGCAGAAAACGTTTTTGACATGCTTGTTCTCCACGATAGGGAAAGGTAAGGCAAGAGGAAGCGGAAGCGTGGCGGTGCTCCCCAAGAAATTCAAAATTACGCTGTATACCTTAAAGCAGTAAATTCCAATACGGTAGACAACTCAGACAACGACTAAGCAGAGTTTGCTACAAGGAGATATAAGCAGAGAAATATAGAGTAGGTAGTTTGCACCATCACAGCAGTATTGCCAAGCTTGTCCAACGTAGAATATTGCCTTTGATCTTTACTCAAGCATGTAATACCGTCGCTGAGACGGTAAGGAAGCCTTAAGTACGCATGAAGGTGGTGGGGCCGAAGCATTCCATAATGAGAAGAAATATGCGTTACGCCTCTTTCCAAGGGGCAAAGGTATGTCCTGGTAAATCAAGGACGGGAATGGCAGAGTAGGAATATAGGCGCCCGCTTTGGCTTAGGCCACTTGAGCATGTTTTCCGAAATTGTTTATTGATCTTTTAGGTCAAGTTTTCGATATCCGCCAGTGCCAATCATCCACAATTTTGCCGTTGTTTTGATACTCCCAAGAGCGCGTACGGGTACGTAGCTGACCGGGTTAACCTTCGATGACCGTGGACCCATAACCCATATATGTTTATTCAATATCTATATCCTACCAACCTCTTGGTTCCTGGTTAATGCTTTATTCTACTCTTCGAGTGTTGGCCTTTCCAACAAGAACCTCTAGGCTGTTTTGGTCATTGCGTGGTTATCTTGATGTCACCGGTCTTTCGGGATCAAGAAAAGGGATAGAATTGAGAACATAATAAGCGATGACGAAGGGAGTGGAGAAAGATTGATAAAGCTCTGCGTATGACAAACAGACGATGAAGCATGCACCAGTCCCGAGGAGTTGTCACCATATCTGTAGGGGTGAGTATAGACTTCGTTCTATAGAATCAGTACATAGAACCAATTTCCAACAGAAAGAAGCTATTGCACTTATGCTGTAATTCTGATAAGGCAAAGAGCCAGTACGACAGCCGACTAAGAGGATGTATGTATCGTTAGCTAGAAATACTCAAAATCCATAGAATGTTTACTATCATATGACTGGCTCTCAACCAATTTTTGCGCGTGATATCGATCACCTATTTATGCTGATTAAGTATTAGAACAGTTCGAATGCGCTTACGAGGTATATATATGGCCTGAGATGCGTTGGTGAGGTAGAAGGAACCATAACCCACCTGCCACGCGGCTGCCGCGTGTATTCTTGGCATCGCCGTATACCTTATTAGCATTTGATCCACCTTTTGAGACACAAATCACTCAGTGCGCCGTGCAACTTCCAAAGTCCGACCAACTAGAGGGTCCAATGACTTACTACCGAATATCTGTGATACAATACACGAAACATATCTGCGACTTTCCCCCAGATGAGCTAGAGACTGAGAAATCTCACCTTGCTTTGGGGAACAATCCGTCCATGAGAAGGCCAATTCAGCAAAGGAATTAAGATGCCCTCTGTGTTGAGCGAGAATGACAAGGTGACTGTCAAGAGGACTGTTCCCAAATCCGCCAACGAGATCCAAGCTGTTGCTGTTGCACGACTCTACATAGCCTATCCAAATAGGCAGCGATGGGTTTACACAGGGCTTCAAGGCGCGGCCGTTTTGGCAAACGACCTTGTAGGAAATACCTTCTGGATCAAGCTCGTGGATTTATCGGTAGGCTTGCAGTTTTGTCTTGGGGATATTGGCTCTACGGTAAAGCTGACAAGCTGCTAGGGCGCAAATCGTGGTGTGGTCTGGGACCAAGAGATCTATGAGCCTTTCTTTTATAATCAAGACAGAACGTTTTTCCACTCTTTCGAACTCGAGAACTGCCTTGCAGGACTCTCTTTCGTGGACGAAAAAGAGGCAAAGCAATTCAAGAAGAAGATCGACGAGCGCGAAAAGAATGCCAGTAAGGCTACGAGAGCAACTCCGTTTCAAGGTTTAGGTTTACAACCAAGTAGGGGGAATCTAACAAATGGCAAATCGCATAGTCGTTTTGGAGGCTTCGGATCGCTGCTACATGCCCAGCGATCATCTTCTGCACCAAACGTGGCTCCACCACAACCACCATCTCTTCCTCAGCCGAACCCAGCTCTGCCTCGAGAACCTAGTAGCCTTTCGCGGACGAGTCTAAACCGTGATAGAAGAGCTTCTCTGGATGGTATTGACCCTTCGTTTAAAAGCATTTTAGGGGAGCTCTTAGAAATGGGCATTACTGAGGATCAGATTGCGGATAACTCCGACTTTATCAGAGACTATATTGAGCAAAAGAAAGCAAGCGGAGATTCTGTTGGGGGTGGTACGGAAGACACGACAAACGACATTAGTAATGAACGGAGAGGTAAAGCTCCCCCGCCGCCGCCCCCACCTCAAGGACCACCGGGGAGGATGAAATCGATAAGTCCTCAACATACTGGCAGCACCGTATCGTCAAAGAGAGGTCCTGCCCCTGCGCCACCACCATCTCGGAGGACTCGTCCAGATAGCCAGAACATGCCCTCGCCATCCAGTCGAGAAAAATCGCCCTCAAGGTCGCCTAAAAGAACACCCTCACCTCCGCGCCCTGCGTATCAGTTCAGAGCCCCACCCCCAATTGCAGATGCTGGCAAATATGCAAATGCACCACCACCACCCACACTCCCTAGCCGACAACGAGCCTCGTCCAATCTTACAAACCCTGGTCCTCCACCACCTCCCAGACCGCCGAAAACGCCAATGGAGGACGAAGATGCAAAGCCAAGATTTGCGGTTCCACCTCCATTTCAAGGCGAGCGAAACGTACCTGCTGCCCCTCCGCCACCACCACCACCAAGCCGCGCACCACTCCAAGACTCGCAAAACTACTCCCGGGAGCAAACCTACGCACATGCTATACCTCCCAGTGGTCTGCCCCCACCTCCTCTTCCTCCAAAAACCCCGAACGCGCCGACACCGTCTTCTGCGCCGCCACCACTGCCAGGCCAACGGCCTTCAGCCGCTGCCCCCTCTCCACCTCCCCTACCGAGCATGCCAAGACCGGCACCAGCTCTTCCAGCATCTGCTGGAGGCCTGCCCCCACCACCACCTCCCCCGCCACTGCCTTCTTTAGGAGCTCCAGCGCCTCCTCCACTGCCATTCGGAAGCGGACCTCCCCCCCCACCACTACCTCCTGGCCGAGATGCAGGAAATGCGCCTACACTTCCGAAACCCGCCGGTGTCCAGAACGACTTGTTGGCGTCCATCAGAGGTAGCGGAGGTGTTGGAGGCGGTCGCCTAAAGAGGGTCAGTAGTCAAGAGAAACGTGATCGGAGCGCTACTATAGTGCCTGGAGGCGCGCCGACAGCTCCATCGGCCGGCGGGGCTCCTCCAACCCTTTCAACAGGGGGTGGGTTGGCCGATGCTCTCGCGGCAGCGCTCAGCCAAAGGAACAAGAAAGTCAGCGCAAGTGGTAAGTAATCTAACTCATCTCGAACTAGGATTACTAATTTACATATTTTACAGACGACGAGGATGAGGACGATGATTGGGACGACACGCCAAAGCGCAAGTGAGTCAATTGTATCAGGGCCAGTGTATGGAGATGGGATCAGAAAAGTGGGTTTTAAAAGACGCTCATCCTTGTTGCTGCGTGGTTGTTGAGCACTGTCTGTGGGATGGCGCCTTTAGAAAAGATAGCCACAAGTGATTTAGCAATGGCGTCCGGTGTTTTTTAAATCGGAAATGTATTAAGTATTGTCATCGAGATAAGGCAAAGCCATGCAGCTTCAATGGTCAGGGTATCCTTGTTCGAAACTGCATATTCTAGTGCTTAGATAATATAGATCACGTGTTAACAGAGATTCGGCCAGTGCATCCAAATCGACAAAGTACCTTACCTTGCTCCTGAACATCGCGGTTTTTATTCGAGGCGCTGCTGTCCCATATAGCTGGGAGATGAGACGAGCTCGAAGTATTAACGTATCTGCGCCTTCATCCTCATTACTTCATTTTTTGAAATCACAGTCTGAAGAAGTCTGCTACTTTATACCCAATCACAACTTAAACCTATCTCGAAGTCCTTGTTCCCGCCTACTACGAAATACTCCATATCAAAGCCATTTAGATCGTTTCCCGTCAGCTACACGGAGATTAGGCACAAGCCACCGGCGCCGTGCGCCAGTAGAGCCTCCCATATCGAGCACCGAGTTTCCACGAATAGCCCCCCGGCAAGAAACTCTCTATCAATATCCACCTGCGACAGCATCCAGGACGGGCATATTTGGCACTTATGTTTCTCAAGATAGTACGATCACCCGACGCTACGCATCTACTGATAGTCGGCCTCTTCTCAAAAGATTATGGTCCTTGAAGAGACAAAAGCCACACTCAGCGCTGAAGCCCAATGACCTTCCACCACTTCCTAGCTTCTTAGATGATGCGGCAGGGACGACGCTTGGGCGAAGCAAAGGGAAAGCCGCAAATGAGTTGAAGTTAAGGTGTACCGAGATCAATGAGAAGGGGGTGGTTACGCTTGTTAATGGGGAGTTTAAGAAATCGGAGTTGATTGCCAAAGTTCGTCCTGAAAGCCAGGTCTAAACTTCTGAAGGCACTGACTAACTTGGCAGTATGGCCTTCTTCCCCGCGACCTTCGAAAAATCGATTCCTCCCTACTGCCTCACATCCTCGTCCGCCCCTCTGCGATCTTGATCAATCTTCTGCATCTGCGAGTCCTGATCAAGCATGATCGAGTGCTTGTTCTAGATGCATACGGTACGACTGACTCATACACCCAGTCTGTCTTCATGTACGATCTCCAAGGCAAGTTAAGCCAAAAAGAAGGCTCACGGCAAGCTGGAGGTTTACCTTACGAGTTTCGAGCACTTGAAGCTGTTCTGATTAGTGTAACAAGCGGACTGGAGGGGGAATTTGAAGGTGTCTCGGAACCCGTTGTCCGAGTCCTAAGAGAATTGGAAGAAGATATTGATCGAGACAAACTCCGACATCTACTCATATACTCGAAAAAGTTGGGGACTTTTGAGCAGAAAGCTAGGCTTGTAAGAGACGCCATCGATGATCTGTTAGATGCAGATGATGATCTTGTGGCTATGTATCTTTCCGAAAGAGCTCAAGGCAAAATAAGAGAAGAAGATGACCACACCGAAGTGGAGATGCTTCTAGAATCATACCACAAAGTCTGCGACGAAATAGTCCAGGTTAGCGGCAACCTCGTAAGCAACATCCGCAATACTGAAGAGATGTAAGTAGCTTGCATTCTCTTAAAATTTAAAACCTCTCCCAATAGAAGTAACAGCTAACACTCCGGCTCTATCATTTAAAGCGTCAAAGCCATCCTCGACGCCAATCGCAACTCCCTCATGCTCCTTGACCTCAAATTCTCCATCGGCACCCTTGGCATCGGCTCCGGCGCCTTCATTGCCAGCCTTTATGGCATGAATCTCAAGAACTTCCTTGAAGAATCCGATTTCGGTTTCATCGGCGTCACCACCTGGTCCTTTGTATTCGCCGCGGTAGTATGCTCGTACGGCCTCCAGAAATTAAGAAAAGTGCAGAGAGTTAGTATGTGGGGTGAGCAGGGCATGAGGGGAAGGGGTGGTTATAGGGATGTGGAGCCCGTGCCCGGCTTGCTTGGGGAATCGAGGATTGAGCGGTTGAAGAGGGCGAAGGAGGCGAAAGCGGAGAGATTAGGGGCGTTGCCGCCTGTGGTGGGGGAGATGCAGGATTTGAAGAAGGTCCGGTAACGATACGTTTTCTTGTGTAGCATAGTAAGCGGGAGCGCTTTTCGGTTGCACAAGTATAGGGTCTTCAGGTAATCCCACTCCAATCTTTTCAGACATTGAGACGTGGCGGAAGCGTCGGGAACAGTTGAGAAAGAGTTTACCGATGTCTATATTGAGCATCTGCGTCGAAGAGTTGGAACGCTCAGCACGAATTGACCAGAAGCCGCCTACGTGCCATCCAACGCCGAGCTCAATTGCATCCTAAGGCAGGGTCTCTTTTGTCGTTCACGTTCAGCCCATTTTCTCCCATACCAACTAAACTCTTTGACGCCTCTTCATATATTTAGGTAGCCACTACAGAAACACCACCTAACACTGCTGGCACACCACCCCCCTGCACTAAGCCTAATAGGGTAATTTCCAGTGTCCACCGCGTTTGTTGTTTACATCCCCGCCGCCGTCGCCATCCTCCTCCTCCTCCACCTCCTGCATTTGCGTTCACCTCAAGGATGCCATGTGCGCATAAGATACAGAAGCGACTGTACGATAGAGCCGGCGGTGGAGTGTTGAAGCTGGAGGATACACATCGTCACTGGCTGTGCACAAAGCCGCCTCGGGCGGCGGCAGCGAGGTGGACGAGGAGGTGCCCGAGGGGACACTGAGAGGGTCAAATTGGCGATGTTCCGGCCTCCTACATGAGCAGTTTTCAGATGTAATTTAGAGAAATAAAAGTCGATTCTGAGCATGCAAAAGATATGTTTCAGGTTTGAATTTGCATTGGGAGACCGGCGAGAAAATACATTGAGTTTGATGTTTGTTTACGGGGTCACTGGACCCTGGAAATTACCCTATTAGGCTTAGTGCATGGGGGTGGTGTGCCAGCAGTGTTAGGTGGTGTTTCTGTAGTGGATACCTATATTTATGTCCATATAGGCAAAACTCTACGGCTTACACCCCGAAATTGTCCCTTCAACCTCCATCAAGGCGGTATCTCCTCCCCCTTCCAATCCCAGCACTTCCCCCTGTCTTCCTGCCCCAACTTCTCAACAACCTTACATAGCCTCTCTGCCGTGAACTCCGCACTAAATAACTTCTCCTTTGGCGTGGTCGCCCAGAAATTCTCACTCAACCCCGTCTTCACAGTCCCAGGGTGCAGAGCAACACTCATGGCTTTTTCCCCAGCCGTATTCTTGAGATATATGTCCAAGCTCTTGGCCAGCTGGTTTACACCGGCTTTGCTGGCGCGATAGCTATACCAGCCGCCGGCGCGATTATCGGTTATTGAGCCTACGCGAGCTGATATTAGGGCGAAGACGGCAGAAGTAGGGAGGTTGGGAATGGGGGAGGTTTCTGTGGAGCGTCGAGGTAGGAACGGAGAGAAATGTTTCAGGAGGAGAAGAGGGCCGAGGGTATTGATTTGGAACGTTTGGAGGGCATGCTCGTAGTTGACTTGCGAAGGGGATTTCTCGGGGTGAAGGATACCGGGAAGGCAGAATGCGAGGCGAAGATAATTGGAGGCGGTAGGAAAGCGGGATTTGCAGTGGGTGGCAGCGGCAGATACGGTGGATTCATCTGATGGTTTATTAGGTGAGTTATTTGGGGGTTTTCGCAGAGACGCTCACTTGTGACATCGACTTTGAGGACTTCGAGTCTCTCTTTATCCACGTCAAGGCCATCAAGGATGCGTTCTTTGGTGCCCGAAATATCTGTTCGTGCCGTTGCGATTACCGGCAGATTTGTGGCTTTCAGCAAGTGTCTGGTAAGTTGGAGGCCAATGCCACGAGAAGAGGGAGATGTGAAGATCCATGGCTGAGGTGCCATGACTGCCAATGGACAGTGGGCATTGGGAAAGGGAGCGTATCTGGATGTATGTGGCGAATGAGCTCTGCCATTCTTGGAGTAATGGTTGGAAAGCTACTTTCTATACAGTTCCGATTGAGTCGAAGATGCAAAATCAGGCTTACATCTAATCTTATCTCAGCGGCCGAGAAGGCCACCACTAGTACAGGTATAGGGTTAGGGTTTATTTACTCCACGGCCTTTTGTTAGAAAATTGCGTTTCAAACAAAGTGTACTCCGTACCTGTACCAGAATATGTATGCATCTGTGAGATGTAGGTCCATCCGACTCATGTGAGCTTTGTTCGTCGCATCTTCCTAAGTCTAACGCTCTCTCCTCTACTAGCAAACCATCAAGAGTTTCGACGATGGGACCGTCATGGCGGTTGAGTTCCCTGAAAGAGGAAATTGTTTTTTTCACCTGTGACTTCCTAGTATTGGTTATCTGCAATCTGTCATGTGTAGGAAGACCAACGTGCTGGAGCCCCCCTTGCATGCAGACTTCTACTTTCGGTTGACCGCTGTTTTTCCCGCGTTACCAATAACATCCCTTGCGAGTCAAGCTGCGTTTCCCCTCGACTACGATGAAGCCCCTTGATATGCTAACATCCCTCCCACTGTGCAAACGTTTATCTTTGATGATTCACATGTCATCTGTCTCTACTTCGAATCGAGAAAATGGGTCACAGCTACTGTTCTGGTCCAATAGTACTTTCTGAAAATCTCAAAAACTACCATTCTGCGCCTACGCCAAAGAGAAATCTCCAATTACGAAGTCCTGGCTGTCCGCACAACGCAAATCGGTTCGAAGTTCGAGAGTACTGTGACACCGGTCTTCAGCAGGATATTCAAGAATTTCTGCAACATGAACAGCCTCCACCAGAGCCAACGCCAGTACCTTCTAGGATAAATTCAAAGCGCAAGAAACAGGTTTTAGATATGTTGTTCAAGTCCAGGTATCGTTCTTCGAGGCCTCCGATACGCCACGCTTCACCTCCACCATCAATTGCCAAGGACCAAAGGACAATTGACGGCCGGATGTACTCTCAAATCGGTCTTGATGATAAGCAGATGTATGAAGTTGGCAACTCATCGACCTACCAGATTAACTATCGCAAAGCGCCAATGGCTTCAACGACAGCACATGTATCCAATGGTACCATCAACGAGAAGCCAATTGCATCAAGCGAGAAATTGTATGATCCTGCGCCGCAATTAGACATTGTCAACGATTATGGTGCTGGCATATCGAAGGAGTGGCCTCCTGAATTACTAGAGAGCGGAGAGACAAAGCTACCGCAAGAAGCCGAGGCCGAGACAAGGAACAAATCTTCCAGTCCATCAAACTGCCTTCCGAAACCCGGGACTGGACCTCGCGTGCGGGATTTTGCTTCCAGTAGGTTAGCAAGATCCCCCAGATCACTAGCAGCTACTGTTGCAAGACAGCCAAGTCCCATCTTGGAGATCCCGCATCCCGCTCTATTTTGGACACATCCGCATGTCTCAGTGGCTCATACCAATGATACGCCCAATATGAATGGTGGTCGGGCATCACCTTCGGTCAATACAAGCTCAATTCCAATCAGATCCCAGGTTCGACTGCAAGCATCGCCCCCAAAAACACCACGGCGGTCAAGGCAGAAGTCTAGCCTGGAGATGGCGATGTCTCCGACGCTTGGAGGCCACTCTAAAACCCCCTCAATGCTCTCTGGCAACGAGTCCACTGTTGACGATGTCCAATCGGACGCAGAATCTGCGATTGTCCTGGAAGCGCAGAGTGCAGAATTCGTTCGAGCGCATGGTACGGCGGGTTTTTATAACGGCTTCGTAAAGCCACCAAAGCCTGGTCCAGCGCCAACTAGGGCATTGCCGTCTTTACCTGAAGGACGTGACGGGAGTACTACTGTACAGCGTGGATCGATCGACTCGGCCAGGGGCCGGATAAGCCTGGATTCTGGATCAGGAAGCTCGCCGAAGAAGATTCCGCCCAAATCACCAGCAAGGAGATATGGATATCTACCTTCCAGTATCGTTGCAAGTATGGTTCCCTCCACGTCTCCTCGAAAGAGCCTAGATTCAGGAACCAAGTATGAGCCCTCCCAAACACCCGCCACGGAACAGCGCAAAAGTTCTAGTCCTCTATTGCCCCCCAACGATCTACTCCACGAGGCTGTCAGCCCCGCAACGCTAGAACAACGGCAATACCGGAGGACAAGTTCGACCAAAGCCTTGAAAATGCGTGATCTGGAACGCATTAAAGCCCGTCGGGCTGCTACGAGTCCTGCGGTGTTGCCAGATGTAAAGTCCATGAACCAGCAAGAAGAGCCTGGAGAGACCCTATATCTCCCAAGCACAAGATACAGCGGCAAGCCCTTCTCAGCCGTACATCGCCCGCCAGGCTCTCATTTCAGCGACTTGAGCGCCGAAATCTCACCGCCGAACGAGAAAGCTAAGCCAACAAACGAAATCTCACCCATTATACTTGTTGCCGAGCAGGAGCCCATCTTAGCCTCTGGAGTAAATCTCCATGACTCCCAACAAGCAACTTCCGGCAGTATTGCTCCTCTTCCCTTACAACCGCCCAACTCCCCCGCAACTCCTCCCTTAACCCTGCCCCTCCACTTCCCCGTTCCCCCACTCCCTTCCCTCGAACCCCCCCCAGAATCCTCGCTCGAACCCCTCTTCGACCCCCTCACCCACCGCATCTCAATGTCCCACGCCGACCTCGAAGCCCGCCTCGAAGCCCGCATCTCGGCCCTCGAGAAGAAGAACGTGCTGCTTGAGAAGGCGTTCCTTGCTGTGTTGAACACGTCTGCTACTTTCAATATCCAGACGCCGCCAGGGGACCGATCAAGCGGGTTCAGCGGGGCGAGCAGTATACCGGGGTGGGATGGAAGGGTTGATTCGATGGTTAGGGGGATGCAGGGAGGTGTGAGGATGAGTACGGCTAGTGGGCCATGAAATGGTTGTTCTGGGGTTCGGGTTGCGCCTTTTCGGTTTGATTAGCTTGCACATCTTATGTCCTATCTCTTTAAAGCTCAGCATGTCTCCTCTTTTGAGAGGCATTTCAGATCAGGTGCCCACTAAAACATCGTACATACCGAACCCCATTCAACTTCCTTCCATCCCTACTCCCTCTGACCGTCCACACGGCCCCCTCCTTAGCCCATGCCACTCCCTACCCATGCGATTCCCCCATCAGTGCTCAAGCCAAGCTCGACCAGACTGAACGTACAACCTCCCATGCATCGTAAATTGTTCGAACAAAGCAGGGATAAGATTCATAAATTGGCGGTAAAGACCCGGGGGGTGGGGGGGTTGTATACGAGAGGGACATGGGTCGGAGGGTAGGGTGAAGCGGGCTGGGGGAGAGGATGGGGTAGGGTAATTTGGATGTAGAGATGGGTTTTCTTTCCGCAAGGACGGAGTTTGGGGGTGCGAGACCAAGGTGTGATGATTTGAACTACGCCCACGGAGACCTTTCAACTGTCCCATAGACACCTGCAAATTCTCAACGAAACCTCAAGTCAGAACCCATCCTGATATACAATCTGTTCCAACCTTCTCCTATGATATACTATTGCTGATCTCCCTTGGTAAGCACACCAACACGAAATGATTGAGAAAAAGGATTGGCGTATGACATTTCACTTTTAGACCTCCCAAGTGTAGATACAGTGTACTCGTTGCATCGTACGTTTCGGGAAGCTTCAGGATGTAGTCTTCCCGTTGTTCGGATGTGCTAAGGATGAAATTAATGGATTGTCTGATGCAGGTTCGAGAGATAAGACTTGGGACATTCCGGTCCGCGGCTGAGATACTTGAGGTTTGGCGATATGTGGATAGGGGTCATTGGCGTGAAGTATTCTCTTCAGAACAATATCCGTTCTAGTACAGGAGATCTGGCTGTGTAAGAAGGCTAGCAACGCAAAGAGGGCGGTTATGAGACGATTGTTTGATGTACTAGAAATGATGAAGGGTGTGGTTGTATTGTATCCGACGTCGCTAGGAAAGAGCAGGGATACAAGTTGGTTCCCATCAAAGATCTGTCATATTCCAAAGGCTGACACAACACTATCAGCAAGTATGGTGGTTAAGAGAGATCCCAAGTATGAAAACCATCAGGGCTCATTTATGCCCCTAAAATAGATTTTGAATACGGGAAGCCAATCAAATCGGTTTAGAATAACGCCTACGCTGATGCAAGTGATTCTTATAAGGTATTGAAGTAGAAGCCAAGAGACACCTGGATGCATTATCCGATGCGCGCTAAAATTTGCCATGAGTGCGTAACGATAGGCGCCTAGAGATGCATAATGGGCGCTCGAAATACAAAGGAAAACGGGCACGGACTCTGCAGCCTGGTAGTGTGTCACCATCCCCCATCACCGTTTCATCCTCTTCGGTATGATAAAGGGGTTCACATCCTTCCTCTTTACGCTTGGCGGCCTTACCTGGTTCTGCGGCGGCAACGGTCTCCTCGCTGAAGGGGGCTCGGATGAGGAAGGCTCGCTTCCCTTCCTATCGTGTCTGTTGGAACCATCCGAAAAATTGCGGCCGTGTCTTTCGGCGGCTGGGCCGGTTGGGATAGCTGGTGAGGGCGCTCCTGAAAGGTTGGGAAGGCGTCCTGACTGCGGATTTGAATTTGTACTGTTTTCTTTGAAGGTGGGAGACCGAAGTGAGATGGGATTCCTGTAGGTAGTGGAGTCTTTGGAGAGGTTGGTGCTGGAATTGTGGCGGGAGAGTGGGTTGGTCTGTAAGGTTATTAAAACAGCTTATTATATGTAAGAGAAAATGACAATAGCTTACATTGCTTGCTTGCGCTTTCGGCTCCCCCGCAAAAGGCGAGGGCTCTCGCTTTCTCTTTGATGGAATAGATTGAGCTTCCTTTTTCTTACTATTACCGGTTCGCGGTGGACTCTCACGCGTAGCGCGCACGGTGGGTACTGATTTAGCATGATCGCCAAGCTGCTTCTTAGCTTGTATCTCAGGCATACGTTGCAAGTTACGCTTGTGGTCTGCTTCTGTTCTTCCTATCCTTTCCTTATCTTGTTTCATGAGCGGCCGGGTGCTTGTACAAAGTTTGGATGAGTGGCCGAATTTGCCGCATTCAAGGCATCGTTGAGCAGTGCATGACATTTTCCTGTGCTCGAGACTTCCACATCGAAAACACGCGTCTTGACTTATAAGCTTCGCATCGATGTTGTCACATATAGATGTTCTATGCGCGAAACTGCCACAAGCTTGGCAATTGGCGTTAGGGTTTAGACCATTCGAGCCACCAGATGGTTCTTGACTACAAGAACTTGCATCTTCGATCGTCTTAGCGGAAGCGGCATGTGCTTTTACAGAAGAATCCGGTAGACTCTCACTATCTGGAGAGTCCTTCACAGCGAAGCCTGCAAGCACTGGCGCATCCCACATATCAATGTCATTGTTCCCCACGGCTGCTTTCGGCGAGCCTTTGCCCACACCATTCGAATCCACAACCAGAAGAGGCTGTCTCAGCAACCCGAGAATATCACCACTGGTGTAGCAATTTCGTGCTCTGGCATCTTCAATCATTTTGCCCCAGAATTCACCCTGCATTAGTGAGTGCGCATTTCCCAAGACCCACAAAGAAGACTTGGCACGAGTGATGCCGACGTTCATCCGCCGAATGTCGGACAGGAATCCAATCGTTCTATTCATCGAAGCCCGGACACAGGAAAAGATGATGACTTCGCTTTCTCTCCCTTGGAACGCATCGGTTGTGTTGAACTCCACTCGAGTGAGTATGGACTCGCCATACTTCATAGCGAAGCGTGATCGAAGTTCTCGAAGCTGACTCTTGTACGGTGTGATAATTCCAACGTTACCGGTAAAATCGTAGCCCTTGCAATCTGTGACCAGACGCTCGAAGAGCTTCAGAGCTACCTCAATCTCCGCTAGGTTAACCAGAGAGTGACCACGCGGAGCGCTCTGGTGCGCGCCTTGAACATCAAAGAAGCGGTACGGGCCAAGGATTCCACTTTGATGCCACGGCTGAGTCCTCAACCGGGCCATATTCGGGCCGTTAAGGAGCTTCCCGTCATAGAAAGCCCTACTTGGGAATAGACTGATCTCAGGGTGCATTCGGTATTGGGTATCGAGGAGATGGACGTCGTTAGGGTGGTTGGCTTGCATTCGGACAAACAAGCTTTGCTCATACTGGAATCGAGCAGCTTCTCTAGAAAGTACTGTCGGCGGTAACTGTTTGGGGTCACCTACCAATATGCATTTGGAGCATCCGTACTTGAGAGGGATCAGAGCACTAAGCTCGATTGACTGCGCTGCTTCATCGATGATGACAGTCTCAAATTCAATGTTAAGGTTCTGAAACATTTCGTGGCCACTACCACTGAGCGTAGCACAGATGACATGAGCATTGTTAAGGATGTCCTGCTGTATTTGCCGCCGGTTTATCTCGGCATCTCTGGCTACTGTGTCTCCGCTGTCCCGTACAGCATCGATCTTGTTACTGAGCTGTTGCTTCCTCCTTTTCCACAGTTCGAATTCTCGGTTTTGCTCAGGAGTTACAGGCTTGCCGCTTGCTTTCATCTCATCGACTTTGGCGTGGAGGGCATTGAGTTCCTCGCACGTGCTTTTGTGCGCCATCATAATCTTTTGAAGGTCTTCTCCCGCGGCTGTCTTCCTCCCCGCTGAAAGATTGAGTTTGGCGTTCACAAGCTCTTCGAGGGTTGCGTCAACAACGTTGGCGTTGATAGCCTCGCTTCGGCCAAGGCGGATGACCGACAGCTTGTGAAATTCACCATTCACGGTTTTCACGCCTTGCTTAAACCTCATCACCAATTCGTCCACTGCGGCGTTGCTAGGTGCACAAACGAGAAGCTTTTTATAGGCAGCAGGCCTAGCGTTTGGTGGAGCAACCTGGGGACGTGCAATAGCCACGCCTTTGTCACCAAAGTTACCAGTCATAAGTGCACCTACCATGGCGACGATAGTCTTTGTTTTCCCTGAACCCGGTGGGCTGTTGGAGGCCAGTCAGCAATATCTGCATAAGGAAGGGCGATAGGTCCTCACCCTTGAATGAGAGTAAAGGCATCGTTGTCGATGGCAGATCTGATGGCCTTAGCTTGCGCTAAGTTAATCTTGTAATTGGCAACCAACGGGGCTAGCTGGTTCTCTGTATATTTGAGCAGTGGCGACGGCTTCGCTTTGGTTATCTCATCGCAAAGGTCAAAATACTTTAAGCCCTGCAGTGCCCCGTACTCTCTTTCGAGTGGGGTTATCGACGAGACCTTGGTACCATGGAGAGTAGCATTCGGTACTATCGAAGCCAGCAAAGCATTGCCGGCATTAATTCTATAAGCTATCTCCATTGATGCCTTCTTGCGAGTGATCTTGAATACCCGGGCAAGACAATGAGGCTGGTTTGGTTGAGCCGTGGGCGACTCACCTTTAGACATCACCACTATGTCTGCTTCGCTTATGCCGATATCTTTTCCTTCGCTCATAGGCATGGTTGTACTTACTTCGATAAAAGAGTCGACGCTCATGCGATTAGCAACCTTGATTGCAAAAGACCGAAAATTACCATCTTCTTTCGCCTTGAGAAAACCTTGCCAAGCTTCCAGAACAAGAAGAGGCTCGAAAACATTCTGGTAATCAACTGGGTTACGAAAAGTACTCGCTACTAAGCTATAATCGTCCCGATCCGACCCTGGAGGGAATTGACCCGAATGAAAGAAATCCCAGCCAAGTATAGTCCGGTGAAGAGAAGTGAGATCGGGGGCTAGTCGTGCGCGCATATCTTTCGCAGACCTAACCTGTCGTGTCTTCTTCAGGGGGCCTTGTTCTCGGATCTGGTTCATTTTCCTCGCGTGATAATCTTTGACAGCATCAGATACCTTTGCAGACCTTCCGACATTTCCAAAGAGTTCTTGGTCAAGATCGTCTCCAGAGTCGGACTCAGAATCCGAAGAGACCATTATGCCGGAGCCCTTTGGAGCATGATCTTTACCTGCAACACCGATACTGTTCAGGGCCGAAATATCCTTCAATGCAGCCTTGCTTTTCTTTATTTTAATGATTTCTTCTGCGTCGCGTTTTTTTTTTGCCTCTCTCTCTTTCTCACGTTTCTTGCGGAAGCTTGCACGTTCATCGGCAATTAGAGCTTCTGTTTTGCCTCCCTTAGCAACCTGCAGCTCACGCTTCGAGGTTTGGCGCGCTCGTTCTCCCTGAAGCTTTTTCAGCATTTCCACCGAGCGGCTGACATTGAGGATGTCCTTGTCAAACTCTGGAGTCTCTGAAAATTCATCCTCATCGGAAATCTCGATCGCCTGCTGCGAAGACTTGGCTTTGGCTTTCCATGCCGCTAAGTCAATCGTTCCAGACTTTACACCGTGCTTCTTCCCTGGAACTGAGATATTATTTCGGCTTTGATGAGATGGCGTTCCAGCTCCTGAATGTTCTCGCGATCTTGCATCGGATAGCTCGGTTTCCGTATCTACAGTTGCAATTGGACGCCCCAGATTTGACTCGAGAGCTCTCGCAAGTTCGGCTTTCTCTTGTGGTGTTAAAACCGTTCGTCCTTGCGAAGCACCTTGAACAACGTTCTCGAGAAACTTGCAAGACGCCTCGGCGAGAGTCATCCCACGATCGCTCAGGCGATCCAAAACCTTCTTGGTCAACTTGACTGATGTTTCCGCCAGAAATTGATCGCGCAATCTGAGCCATTTGACTATTGCTTCCATGGTCCTAGCTGGATGCTTCAATAACTCCGTACTGGCTAAGTGATTATCAGGACCATTTGCTCCATGTTCTTGTTTGATTAGTACCGTCGAATCTATAGCACTGGCAAAGATGCTGTATTGATTAAAGAAGTGTTCCGAGAATTGCATGGTATCTCTACAAAATTCTTTCATGACGCTATTATCAGTCGTGCGCGCTCGGCCCCATTCCTCAGTCATCTCATATATTACTCGAAGAGCCTGCCATTGGTGCTCCCAGAAGTTCTCGACGGCCTTGGATTCCAAAAGCCCAGAGAGCGTACGTGTACGAAGTAGACCACTCTGTGAGTCGCAGAGAATGTCAATTACGTCGGCACATGTTTTGAGCATCCGGGGACAGGAAGCATAGGTTCTGTTCTGAGCGATTCGACGGACGGACCATGAAATGCTATCTAGCGTGGTTTCAAAGAAGTGTTGCAGCAAATGTCCGATGGCTTCTTTCCGCGCCGATTCCGAGCTGATATTCTTAATGAGATTGACCCCTGCCTCGTAGGTGCTAGCATCAGGCGAGAACAAAGAGGCAACAAGCGCAATAGCGGTCTCTGGATGCCGAAACAGCTTGTCCAGATCGTTCGGGTTAAAATCATTGATGCGCTCTAGCATTTGACATACCAAGTGTGTGAGATGCCCAAAAGTAACGTTGAACTGGCTTCTTTCTTTTGAATACTTCTCGTCGGCATTCGTCCTGAACCTCTCAATTCCAGTTAAGCCATTGATACCGGTCAAAGCTGCCCTGGCCACAACAACATTCCCACGATCGAGGTGGTTTACTACTGCATCCCAGATGGCAGGGGAGTATGAGCAGAAGTTGGACGGTAGTTCTTTGTTTTGCTTGAGAGCCTCTTGGTCCGTTCTCAAATATTTGCATTCTAACGCAAGTGCGACTTTCACGGCTCTCATACATGGTCCTTCAAGCTCCAGGCGAAAGTTGTCGATAGCAGACAAAGAAGGTATCGTGAGAATACGTCCAATGTATGTGCCGGCCACTTCTAAAGTTTCGGCAGCCACGACTCGTCCCACAGCTTTAAAATACGTGTCCTCCTTGTTGCAATTTGCCAGCGTCCAATTCAGTACACCAACGCCGATTCGGTAGCACTCAATCCTGGTATATATCGGAAACCTCTCTGCTTGTAATCGGTCCATCAGCTGAAACGTAAGCGAGCGGCATGCTTGGGCCTGATGCGCAGTGTGAAGTGATGCCATGAATGGCTTGATCCAAGACAGCATGTCCTTAAGCGGGGACGTCTCATAGTCCTCGTCATCTTTGGCTTCCTGTAGAAATCTATCATATTGTGGGTTGTTAAAGACTTGCTCGATCACAGTTGTGGGCGAGATCGCGCCCATCGACTCCCAGAAGTCCTTTGGTGCAACTACAAGCAGCTGTTGAAGTGTTTGAAGCAAAAATCTTAGACCAGGGGTGTCGTACTGCAAATGCTCAAGAGAAAGTCTGAAAAGATCAACATCCATGGCTCGCACCGAGTGTGTTATGAGATCGCTATCAAGCTTCTCAATGATTAGTCTGATACCACACCACAGCCGCTGAATCAAAGTCAAATCCGTAATGACATCAGATGCTGATCTGAGAGTCTGAAGTAGCGAATCTCTCACGGCAAAGTCAAAGTCATCTTTAGTGAGCGGGTTTCGATATTTTGACCAAGTGTGCATAGCCCAGATGCATCTAGCATTGTTTTGATCAAAGAGGAAACTCGTAGCTGCTGGTACATAATGTGCCACCGCGAGTCGTTTGTTTGTTTGAACTAGCGCAAGCGGTTGCTCAAGGTGATTCTCTACAAGATCATCATGAGCAAGGAAAGCTTGACATGTGAGGGCTTCGAATAATGAAAGCTGGGCAGACAGCTTCAGGGCATCTCTGCCTCGGCGCCAAGTTTCAGTGGCTTTCAACGTCTGGGCTGCGCTGTCCAGCCCACGTGTGATCCGTTTTATGTCCTCGTTATCGATAATTTTGAAAAAGGCAGATACATCTTCCTCGTCATAGTCACTAGGTTGGTCAGCAGTTGCAAAATAGAGCTATAAAACATCCTTTCTTCATTTCAGACAGACTCACAGCCTCATTCTCTCAGTTCTCTGATGCTTGGATTTGTAGTAGTCTACTATGCAAGTATCGCATTTGCCTAACTGCAGGCTGATCTGTGCCCTCAAGTATTCCTGGTGTGGGACCACGTCTTCACCATCATAGGCGAACAGCTTTAGGCATTCAAAGGCGAGATCTCTGCGGTGCTGAACAGAGGTTAGGACTGAGTCTTCTATTTTTATATATTCACCATCTTCGCCTGAGACCTTTGGCCCTACAGACGCAGAAGCATCGTACACAGCGCAGAACCAGTGAAGCTCAGGAGGCAGTCCTTTGAGCTCACTTTCGTAGGCACCATGATCAGTATACTCGCACTCAAATGCTCCACTGGAAGTTCAGGGGCTCACTGAAGCTTGGACAATATTTCCGCCATGGTTGCCACCCGCTGCTACCTTGACGGTCTTCTTTAACGGTCCCCCTCAAGGCTGCACTTCCCCAGAGGACAATCTACAGAGTATTTGGCCTTTGATCCGGATATGTCCCATCGCGAAGGCCGGTGGAATTGCCTACTGGGGGACGGGGAATTCTACAAGTGATTCCTTTGTTGCATGTGATGTACCTAACAGGCTTGCCTGCAAATCATGAAACCAATAGGGAGCCCCACCTGCGAGGTAGTGAATTCAATTTCGTGCCGTGTCAAAGCTACAGAAATCAGAAGGTGAAGTATTGATAAGATGTACCGTTTCAATCATTGTCTTGGCAAAGATATTCGAGTAATTATACGGAGTAGTGACGAGGCCTCAGGACCTCAGACGTGTAAATTCAACTAAACCCCTTCGGGATAGCTGCGCTAGACCCTTTCAGGTAGGTCACCACGGCTAAGCCCCTTTGGGTTAGCCACCTTACTAGAAACTTACGTAAGCTGTGCTACAATACCCGTAGGCTGCGAAGTCATCCAAAGGATCGCTAATCCGAAGGGGCTTAGCCCTTGAACGTCTGAGGTCCTAAGGCTGCTTACAGCGGAAGTGGCAAATCCCAATATACATTCCGTTATGAAGAGAGTTCCGGATACATAGGTATTACTGTAATCGATTAAAACACCCAGAGCAAACTTCATATAATAAAATTACCACCTAGATGTATTCCGTACCTTATTCCAATTTTCCGAAGTGATGGACAGGCCCTGCGAGCTCATACTTAACACCCTCAGACATTCTCATAGATAACTGTAAAAGCCCAAGTGTCTATTACAGTCTAATTCTACGGACAGCTGGGGAATCTATGATATTGCACATTCACTCAATCCTTGTTCCTCAAGCCTGATTACAAAACCCATATGCAAGGCGAGCGTGGCCGTCTCAATTGCATCCAAGTTAAGATCACCGGCAGTGCAACTTGTGAAAGGAAAAGCCTTTCCCCTATTCTTTCTGTCATAGAACGCCAAGGATCGATGAAACTCTCTTTTCGTTCCTGACGCCATGTGCTCGTACTCCGTCCTATCTCAACACCGGATCCCCCAATGCAGAAAAACAGCGTAGGTCGCTAACATAACAGGAGATGAAGGTATCTAGTCGCTGATTTGTATGTACAAAAAAAAGCAATGTAAACGTTAGTTGTTGCTATCGAAGGGATGAGCTGCCATGCACCGGCCTTTGGGTCTGTCTTTGGGAATGGCTTGACTCGATCCTCGTCAGCAAGGCTGCTGAAGTAAAATCGTTGCTCGCCTCGTAGCTCGGTCTTATCTTGTCCATAGATTCTCGCATCCTGTCGAACGACGGCCGTGGTCGGTCGAATGAAAGCCTCGGCCGTTCTAACGACGGTCGAGCTGGTCTTTCAAGCGATGTCTTGTGCCCTGTGTAATCCGTACCATCACTACCGTTCTGACTGCGTGGATTATAGGTCGTGTTGGTGGGAGCTACCGATGGTGGATAGATGGGCCTTTGGCTTTCGTTATCCGCCATGGGCATCTTCGCGCTCATGGCCGGCTTCACAGGCTGAGAATCTTCCGATAATGCGGGGGAACCAGTCCTCGGCGGAACATAAGCTTCATGATTATCCAGGTACTTGAATTTGCCCTGGCGAATCTGCTCACGAATAATGTCCACATCCCGAGGCATGTGTATTTTCTGAAAAGCTTTGGCAGTAAATCGTGGTAGGAGACAGACCCATATCGTCAGTAAAGTAAGTGTCCAGAACGTGAGTTGGCCGTATACTTGTGGAGCAGCTCTATAAAATGAATAGGACGAGGAGAACGCCGTGTAGACACCCGTCCAGAACCATATCAGGAGTATGCTGATGGATACAAGAAGTATCATTAGCCAATCCCACCTGTACGTGTTCAATAGGATGTACACATTGACGACAGCAATGGTTGCGCAGGCAACGTAGACCCCAATCCGCTGTGTGTCATTGACAGAGAGACCGCTGCTAGTCTCGAAATTGGCTGGTGTGAAGAGCAGGTAAGGCAAGTAGAAGCAAATCAGTGACTGGTAGATGCCGTCCAGCATGTAAACCCTGGAAGTGGTCAGCAATTGTTCGGCTAGAGGCAATAGATCCTTACCAGAACTTCAATTGGGTCCACTCTTTGCGCTCAATGCCTCGTCGATAAAGCTGTGGAACAGCCAAAGATACCAGGTCAGAAACGTCTTGATCGAGAATACCCATGAAGATGACAGGCAGAGAGGTAAATGCCAAGTTCACCAGAAGGATGTAGGTGTAATCAAAAAGGTAAGTGCCATCGAAGTTGTTGTAGAGCTGATACCAAAACAGAGCAAACGTCCACACAATATTCTAGGGACTCTTAGCCACTTATACAGTACATCGTCAAAGTGACATACCTTGTAAAAGAAGTTGGCTATCGTCTCTGCCAGCCTACGGTACGACCAGCGGCCATGCACAAGTATCAATCGCTGCAAGAATCGGAATTGCCCAATGGCGTAATCCGAAGACATTACTGCTTGTCTGCCTTCCTCTCCGGCAATGCCAACACCTACATCGGCTTCTTGAATCATTGCTACATCGTTGGCACCATCCCCCACGGAGAGTGTCATCACGTCCAAACCTGTTTTGACCATCTGTACCACAGCGGCCTTCTGGCTTGGGCTGACTCTACAGCAGAGAACAGCCTTGCATTTTTTGCAGAGCAAAAGGAATTTCTGTCGTAGGGTATCTTCCAAGACTAGCTTTAACGAATCACCATCGATGACGATAGCATGTGTAGGGCCGGGAGGTTCATGGTTCTTACGTGCTGCCTGAAGCTCTTCGTCCGATCCAGTAATCCCAAACGCTGCCAAATGCTTGTCAAGCTCTGCCTCGGCAGTCTCTACCCTTTCGTCCTCGACTTTAAAAACTATCAGATCCATCTCGTTGCTGAGGAGGTTGCAGGAGAATCCGATGTTGATGGCCGTCTCCACTTTGTCACCAGTAAGTACCCAAAGCTTAATTCCAGCATCACCAAGCAACGCGATTGTGTCAGGGACACCATCTTGTAGTCGATCTTCAATAGCGGTCCCACCGAGGAGTGTAAGCTCCCTTTCGATAGCATCTGAAACCTTCTCAAGCTTTTCTTCGCGGTCTACTATAGCCTCTGCAGCTAGATCATGCTCCTTATTCCATAATTGGTACTCGGCTTCATCGATTTCCTTGGACGCAATGCATAATGTCCTGAGCCCCTCGCGAGCGAACATCTCGAGATGCTCAGCAGTTGACTTCCGGAGAAGTGGCTGCTCTCCGCGCTTCAGACGAGAGTAGATAACGCTATCGGCGCCTTTGCAGAAGAGGATAATCTTACCGTTTGGCATTCGAATTATGGCGCTCATCCGCTTCCGCGACGAGTTGAACTCTAGCGTATTGAGCACTTTGTATTCTCGATCTTCACCCATAATATTCAGGATGATACCATCGTTAGATCGGCCCAAAACAGTAAAGCCACAGTCGCGAGCCGTTGCTACCAAAGCCGCCTCATCAGGTGACTGCGCCTTAAACTCGATCTTCGGCGGATCGCCCGGAGTCCTCTCTGTAATCACTGTGTGGCACAAGCCAAGGGCGAGCATGAAATTCTCGTTCGCCGCCTTTTGCTCTACGCCCGAAACTCCTTCCAGATCATTAACGAAATCCGGCGCAACAAAAGTAAGTTCCTCGTCATGAAGATACGGATTTGCGTGCATTTTCCGAAGGCTTTTCAACATCTTCAGACGATCCTCAGCGATCTGCTTATGAGCCTTGGCGCCTTCCTCTTCGATATTAATTCCTTGACGCTTCTGCATGCCAGCCTGCGCTTCGGTATAGGCCTCCCCATATGGAACGCCATTGATGCTGCATTTCTTGAACTCCATTACATTTTGTGTCAAGGTACCGGTCTTATCAGAGAATATGTACTCGATCTGTCCAAGATCATCCGAAATATTCCACGACTTTGGTGTGCACGGATAGTCCAATTTTTCGTAGTACATCCATGTGTCGCTGTATATGAAGAATGCCTGTGCGGTCTTGATGATCTCAAGCGAAATGTACAACGATATGGGTACCAAATTCTGGAAGAGGATAACAGCGGTCCAGAAAGTGATGAAGCCGTCCATAGCGGATGACCCTCCAATAGAACCGAACTCGAAGAAATTCAAAGAATTGTGCCCTTGCGACCAGGTGACGCCTTGAACCGTTCCTGAAATGAAACACATGAAGAAAAGGATGATAAAGTTGTAGATGACGTTCCAGTTGAGCTCCCTTGAAATGCGGGATCTTTTGCTGGGTGTGATGCCAGCATTCAGCATGATCTTCGTCTCCTGACCAGTAAAGACTACCACACCGAGGACCCATTCAGTGTTGCGGAGACTACATCCACGAAGTAGAAGATTGTTTATAGAGATGGGCTCAGCCATTGGTGTTCCAGGCGCCTCAGGTTTCCTAGGATCTCTTTGAGTCCAGCGTGCAGCGCCACTATACTGGTACAAATTAGCACGTGGCGGCTCACTCTCAATGTAAAATTCGGTGCGCTCGCAGTCCTGTGCATGTCTGGCTCTGCGGCCACTGTGCAATGCTTGTCGGACTTTCAAATTAGTCTCACCGTCAAGATTCTTGGTCTCCACATAGCAGGCGCCGTCAGGATCCGAGGTGGAGAGAATGACGACATCTGCAGGTATTTGATCCTCGTTGTAGATGCGCACAAAATCACCAACTTGAACGCTTTTCCAATAGTCCTTTTTGAATCTACCTTTTCCCGGTGTCTGCTTTAGAGGATCAACAACACTGCCATAGAACTTCACGGGAGCGGAACCGTTCTGCAGATTGCTTCCCTTGGGCACCGATGATTTACCATCTGAAGTTGGTGATATGGGATCACCCGCATCGTCTGAAAATGGGGATCCTTGGGGTTGGTCTTGATCTGGCGTATGTCCACCAAGCGGCTTTCCTTGGCCAGGCTGGGGCGAAGGCACTGGCGTCATCTGGATTCCATCTTCGGCTTCCTGGCTTCGAAACGAGTGGAAAGAGGTCCTTGAGGAGACCACAGATAACCGATCGGTGCGCCTTGTTTCTATAGACTGACGGGGTTCGTCCAAGGCTCTCTCGGCGAAGTCCTTACCATTCTTTGATTTACGTCGGGTCTTGCTTTTATATTGTCTGAATAACCATATGATACCCCTGGTCGTCGTCTTCTTGATTCTTCGCCACAATGAAATAGAATCTTCAGAGGTATTGACATTGTTCCAATCAACAAGCCGATGGACGGGTGAATTGTTTAGCTCATTGTCTAATACCGTCCTTCGCCAATCCTCAATAGCATCCTTCACGGCAGTAACGAAAAGGATGACGATTAATGGTACTGAGCCTAAGGCCGGATTTGTAGCACCAAAGATGGGAAAGATCTGGTCGTAGCAATCATAAGTTATCTGCACATGTAGATATGGCTGAAGGTCTTACCGCAAGTATTATTACGAATAAGAAATAGATGTTGGCAATGTTATGGAATTGGAACCACAAGTTCTTCGGGATGAAGCTCAATGGTGTATACTTGGCGGTGCGGATCTTATTTCTCTCAAAGATCGTAATCGGACGTCCTTCCTCGTCCTTAGCATCGTCTGGCAAGGGAATGTTAAAAAATATCCTCCGCCTGCTGGGCGCATGATCATCTCCCTCTTCCGAGCTATCGGCTTCTTCCTGGACCGCGCCCAAATGAGAGCCGCCTGTCGCTTCACTCTTCTTTTCGTTGGATCCCGTCCTTTTGTGAAGCCTATCCAGGATGCCATGGCGTTTCCTCCTTTCACTCAGGCCAGTGACCCTTTGTGTTGCCCATCGGATCCGCTTGATCGGGGTAGATACATTGCTATCTTCGTGATATGGTTGAATTGCCATTGCGAAAATTTCGAACAGTAGCTGCTGTGCTCATTGGGACAATGCCTGAGCTATGTGGATGTTTGGAATGGCTTAGGCCAGGGAGGGGTTGTTTTCAGCACTACATGTTTCGACTGCGCATGAGTGGTAGTCAGTCACAAAGAAAGATGCAAGTCAATTCGAGATGTGAATTTAGGTAGTGAGCTGTAGCCGGCGCCGAACAGACAGATTCACAATTTGGCCGGAGTGGCACGGAATGAAGCCAACAGCCCCGCCAAGAATTAGCCAACGTCCGCGACCGTTGTACGACCTTGGATCTCTTGTCGGCAGCTACAGGTAAAGCCTGCAAGGCGCTAATTGAGCGAGCAACGAACGAAAGACTCTGGAGGAGGAAAGGTTGAAATCACGGATTCGAGTGTCGCAGCAGGTGGAGCGATGACCGACGGGCAATGGGCGATGGTTCCCTCAGGGATTTGTCAGTATTCTAAAGCTCGGACCGGTGCCGGGAATAAACAACGCTCACCAAATAATAATAAATATGTTCTCTACACCAATACGGATGACGAGTAACGAATGATGATGGCGTTTGGAAAAGATGACAGAGAGTTCACGTCAAGCAGATCAGTTAGCCAGGGAGGAGTGAGTGGTACGTGGACTTTATGAGGCTTTAGATTCAGCTACGGGAATAGGGAATAGAATAATACGCAGCAATGATTCCGAGCAGTCTTTGCAGCGTAATCCTTCCCCTCAGCCTCGCTGCAGTAAGACTTACGGGGAGTGATGCGTATCTTACTTTAGGCGTGCTCAGGAATTTGAGGTGGCTCGACTGTGCCGCCTGGTACGGTGTCCCTGGGTGTTTGAAGTTGGAAAAGCCACCTCTCTGAAACTATATTTGGTACCAGAAGCAACGCAGCCTCAGTCATCATGCAGAAGTAGTCAGTACGTACCTTCTTGGTAGCAGACAGGTGTACGACAGTACGAGCGTGAGTAGAGTAAGATTACTCGGGAAACACCTGGTTGGCGTTGCTGATATGTACTCGTATGCACGGGGTTTCCGCGCACACCGGGTTTCCGCGCACTCTAACCTAGAAAGGTTAGTTACAGATAGTATCGGGTTTAGCATGCTGAAAAGGGCACTAAGATAATTAGTCATAGTTAGCGTGCGCGGAAACCCAGTGTGCGCGGAAACCCCATCGTGCCCGTGCATACGACTACGAGTAAGGTACGGAATAGGTATTAAGATATTCCGTACCCTACGGAATAAGGTACCTACCTACTTTACCTTACATGCCATTATTCCACAGAATTAGGCTAGTGCTGGATGGAGAAAAGCGTAAAAAACAGATTTTATCTTATTCCCCCAAAGCATGTGATCTGGCGTTGCTTGTCCACCGCGTCCCGTCTAACGCGTGTGGAGATATGTTCATATCCCCGAGCCTCCGACAAAGAAGCGCTCAATCGTGCCAAGATCCTGCGACTGGGACACTACCATGCAGAGATCCTCCAGCATCACAGATTTCTTCAAGCCTTTTGCGCAGCCACGTCAGCACAAACGGCCTCTACCCCATGATGATTCCCGGGAATCGAGAGCTATCCGACCATCGCCTGGGGTCAAATTGGAAGTCGAAGAGGCAAAGGCCATGGGCCAAGAGAAGCAGGCAACTGTGCTCGAGGAATCATGTGGAAATTTGCCGGCCCATATTCGAGATGATACGCTCGATGCCCAAGACGCACAGTCCAGTGGCGTAAACGAGCTATCTAACAAAGCCAGGATGTCCCCGAACATGAACGGCCCGGATCCTTTGGGGTCGCAAGGCCCTGTCTTGACAAGTAGTCAACGCGTTGTAAAGAACGGCGAAGTCATGATAAGGAATTCCGAAGACGAGGCATCCGATTCAGATTCCTCGCTGGACGACATTGATGACATACTTGCGTCCAAGAAGCCTGCCGGAAATGCATTTCCTCCGACAGACCTAGAAATTCCAATACTCAACCTGGAGAATAAGAGTGGCCGGGAGGGAAGCAGAACAAGAAGGAAAACCAGAGGCACAGCCAGTGCCGAAGAGTCGTCTAGACTTCCCGCTCTACCGGTCATGCCTAATTACATATTCTCACTGGACTCATTGGTGAAGCAGAGCAAGAATCATAAGGAATCGGATACTCAGACGGCCAAGGCACGCTTGTTACTTCAGTCGCTTGAGCAGCAAGAATACACAACATCAGATGGAGGAACCAGGATCTCAGACAAAGGGGCCAAGGTCAACGAGGATCTTGTAGCTTCGGTAATGAAGCAGCATGACGAAGATGAGGGTGTTGGGAGACTCATGACAGCAATTCAACGAACAGAAGCGCTGTATCAAGGACGGGCGTGGTCGTTCTTCGACGGCAACGAAGACGTACAGAAGTTAGAAGAAGGAGAATTTCCGCAGATCGACCAATTCGATAATGTTTTCGAGGGTGAGTATGAAGAAGCATCCAACCAAATGCTGCTACTGAAAAGAAGAAGTACATTCTCGACAGCAGGCATTTTTGAGTGGCTACGTAGGAGAGATGGCAGAAAAGGGAAGGCTCCCTGACGAGGTTGTGATGTGGATAATCGATGCGGGTATGTTTATGTGACAACTACCGAGTATGGTCCCAGTTAACAGGACAAACAGTCTGTGCCGAAGTCAGAGATGATCTAAGACACTCCTATATATACACGCTCAAGGTTCGAGGAGTCCGAGGCCTTTCCATCACCCGACTGACCTTTTTCTCAGGATGCTGGTAACCAAATCACTTTGTTGCTAACCCCAGAACACCTCAACACGCTCTTTCGTAATGTTGGGGCGAGCACAGAGGCTCTAAGTAAAAACAGGCCAATAGTTCCAGCTCCCGTCCTACTACAGCGTAAGTTGGAATAACTCGGCAGAATTACGGAAGTCTAACCTGCTGCAGACAGAGACGAAAATGATCGTCCCAGGCTAATATCGATCCTTTATCTTCTGCGGGATCTTGCTGTCTTGTAAGTCATTAAAACTTTGGCGGATACTTGCACAGCTGGCTTACGCTTGTGACTTACAGCTTAAGCGCTGAATCGAGGGTACACACTATATGCCTCCTATGCCGCCTTTTGTTTGATAAATCTATTGTCAGTAAATGCCATGTTATAGTGGCAATTGAAAAGGCACTCGCTAGACTTGTCGAATCCATTCCGGATGCAAATTTTGACCGAGAGGCAAGTGACTGACTAACGCGGACTGATTATACTTGCTTACCATCCTGCCAGCTTCATGCAGCCCTTAGAACCATCTACCCCTGTACATCAGACTCCACTCTCCGACTCCAATTACTCCAAAACATACCTTCCTCTTCACCGCGATTGGCTGTGTTTCGTCGCCAACTCTCGCTGGCGTTCTTCCTCCATGATACACAATACCTAGAGACGCAGCCAACAAATCTTCTGGATCTCAGACAGATTGCACGTTACCTGCAAAAGCCCCAATTCACCATCCGCAATGACACAGACTACGCCGATTTGGCAGCTGCCATCTCCATCTTAAGCATTGGCATTGACGCAGGGGACCCTCCACCGCTAGGCTCTAATGCATCTCAAGAAGCAGCTTTCAATGCTGACGTGGATCTTCTATCAGACAGGATTAAAGCAATGTTTACACAGATCATAGACACAGGAGCTTCGCATATGCAGAGGACTGAAGCCAAGGCGATTCTGGAAGCTTTTCACTCGAGGCTTTGTAATGCCGTAAGAACGAAGCTGAAGCCGAAGACGATGCTATTGGGTAATTCAAGTATCGATTTTGAACCGGATTCGAGGCAAGGCGCTATGATGAGAGGTTTCCTTGAGAGGGCGATGCAGACTGGGGATGCTGCAATGCCTGATCAGGAGTGATGTGACATATACGGCTAATGGGGGTATGGGTAGCGAATGGGCTATGGGTTGGTTTCGTGATGGTGAGATAGCCAAACAGCAAACTTGCAAGCTTGTTGCCTTCGCAGTTCTAAACTCTGATGATATCAGTACACAAATTTTACAGTGTACAAGCTTCGCTGTAATGCCATGCAATACATATCATGCCACCATGCACCTGTCGGCTCTAAAAATTGAGACCCAGAAAACCATTGAAAGAAATGTGAGATCCTTAATTGTAGAATCTTCGGTTGTCGTTCTTGCCAAAGAGTCTCGTTCTGACCATAGGTAGAGCATCGCTCTCAAGGAGCTTCAGACGCTCGTCCAGGGTGTTGTTGATATCGATTTTGCCGTTGCCTCCAACAATGGATATACCACCCGACCTGACGCAGTCAGCATATGAATTCCCAACAACGTGACGTAGGGATATATTACAATCCCTCCGGCAAAGGGTTCTTCTCATCCAGCTCGATTGTGACATCTTTGTTCACGTTGTCCTGGTACTCCCTCTTTGCTGCCTCCACCGCCTTCCTTACAACCTCATAGTCCACCTTCCTCGCCCTCACGGCCACCTTCCCTTCATTTAAAGCGTACAAGCCCTCCAACATCAGATTTTTACACATCTCCTGATACTTATCTTTATCCTTGACAACCTCCCCCAACCTCTTTTGCGTCCCCTCAAATAAATCGTCGAGCAGTTCCTGTCTAGCGCTTAGCACTTTTATGCGGGTCTTGTTGGCGAGCGTAGAACGAGTAATTTGCTGCGACATGGAGGCTTGCTTGAATTTCTTCTCGTAGGTGGTGTCAATTGAGGAGGTTTCTTGGCGGACAAGCTTCGATTTTTCAATGGCAAATTCTTCATCGGCTTTTATTTCGATCTCTTTGGCTTTTTCGAGTGCTTCTTGGCGGATGAAGGCGGTCATTTTTTTAAGCTCCGCTGAGACCTGGATCAAGAGATCAATGGGTTGCGTTCTGTCGTCAAAGTCTTTATGGTCTGCATAAATACCTGATCGTCCGACATGGCGCCCGACATACTGAACTATTTGATGGGTGAGGTGGTAGGTGGTTTGAAGGGTACCCAAAGGTCGAGTAGAAAAACCAGGCAGTACAGGAAAAAGCAATCGGTAGTAAATAGAACAGCACCGTCAGGGCACGAATTGCTTAGCTACGGTCTAAATGATCATAAGTCACATAAGTACCCAACGTCAAAGGAGTGTCTGTTGTGCCAGAACCTCAGGTGTTCATGCGGAGAAGTCAGGCGGGACTGATTGGTGACGGAGTCATTGAGCCAAGCTCCGATAGATTACGACACATTGGGACTAGACGGCATTTGAGCCGCCGCCAGCGAGGTCAATAATACAGAATTACTTTGATCATGACGATGCAGGCGCAAGTACTCGTACCTACATTCTTTATATGCCTGTACCGCCATCAACGCCATGTGCCACTGCAAGTCATAGTGCGGGTCTCCGATTCTGACACAGTCTCAATGACAACCCGATCGTTAGGGTTCCCAATGCGCTCTCAGAGGTAGAATGGGCCAGCTTGGAGATCTTTCTCCGCAAGGGAGTGTGACCGTAACTACCCTTCTCCATCCGCAATCCGAGATAAGTAGTAACTTCATATGATAGGTTGGCGTCGTCGCTGGCCTAATATCCACGAGCGTACAAAGCCTAGGATTGACTCTCCAAAGAAAATCCCATATATTAGAAGATGAAAAAGATCCCAATGATGCTCGGCGCCCGCCGCATAGGAGACGGAGATGGCAGGTTCGTGAAACATAGAGAGTCCAAGAAGCACTCAGCTGATGTTTGTTACGACAAAGATCGGAATGTTTATATTCATCCTAAGTAATCTTTTCGGAAGCACCATTCAAATCACCACTTTACCTTTGCCGGTTCTATCAACACTGCAAGCTGTACGGCCCTCCAAATGAATCATAAAGTCAGTACTGATTGATGGTATCCTAGTCTGGCTTGGTCTTCAACTCCATATGCGCCACCGTCATTCTTGGCGAACCCTTCACAAGATGGTCATTTGGGGGAACAGTCCTTGTTTGCGCCGGAGCAGTCCTCATTGCCATCTTCGGAGCCATAGGAGAGCCAGCGCACAACCTAGATCAACTGCTCGAGCTCCTCGGAAGACGTCAATTCATACTCTGGATGATAGGCCAGATAATCCTAGTTGTCGCCATCATCATCGGCGCGAAAGCACTGAAGCTCATGAACCCGCGGACAATGAACAGCCCCCGAAGGCGTCTGTTTAGAGGAATGGCATACGGATGCATTAGCGGTATTCTTTCGGCACACTCGTTACTAGTAGCCAAGTCCGCCGTTGAACTGCTTGTGCGCACCATTGTCGATAGACACAATGAATTCAACCGCTGGCAATCTTGGATGATTCTTCTCGGACTCGTTGGCCTCGCGCTTTCTCAGTTGTACTATCTCCACCGGGGCCTGAAGCTTTGTTCAACCAGCATATTATACCCCTTTGTGTTTTGTGTATACAACATCATTGCTATATTGGATGGCCTGATCTATTTCCACCAGGTCTCCCTCCTATCAATCTCCCACGCCCTTTTTGTATGCTTCCCTTTCTTCACCATCGCGCTAACCGAAATTCAAGCTAATCACACTGCTAGATCGCCCTTGGTACCCTTATCCTCCTTTCTGGTGTTCTCTGTCTCTCCTGGCGCCTCAATACCGACCCTCACACCCGCCCGCCTGTTGCCCAAACACCCCTTGCGCCGGGCATGGGATTCGTGGACGACTCCGACTCCTCTGACGTGGAGAATGCCTCCGGTGCCTCTACACCTGACATTGAAGAAGCCGCCATGAATGGCGATAAAGACTTCCTCTTCAACCAAAATCATAAGCGCAGGCGATCTTCCACGACCGATCCAAGAACCCCTACAATGAGAAACAATGACCTTTTAGCCGTTACCCGTCTGCGTCGTAAGGGAATCACGGAGAGCGAGGAGATCTGGGAGGAGCTGGAAGATGATACTGTTGACGAGCTTTCGCATTCTGGGAGGAGACACAGCACCATGAGCACCCCGGCAACCAAAACCCGTCGAGCTAGAATAGACGATAATCCTAATGAAGCGAGTCCGCTTCTTGGGAGATCGAACGCTGGCCGGAGTTACAGGAATCAGAGACGACGACGGTCAGCCCAGGTGACGGAGGGAAGGGGGAAAGGAGCAGAAAGCCAAGAAGCGCTTGGTGGTTGGTGGAAGCTTGATTGGTGGAGGGGACGGAAGATTAAAGGTGAAGATGTTGGGGACGCAAGAGTCGATGAGCACCATAACAGGGAACACGAATGATCGCAGCGCGCATTCGGTGATGAGGCAATGGGATGGCGTCTTGGTGCAGCATGAGGCATAGAGGCGGGGGCATGAAGCCTTGGATGAAGCATTATGGTTGGCGTTTGTCATATGAAAGAAACAGAGCAAGACGATCCAAATAACCGTCGCCAGAAGTGAAAGGTTATTGAGAATTGTATATAGCTATGAGAAGCCAATCCACGGAAAATCAGAGTAGTGGGTTTGAAGTTTTGGCATATTGTGAGATGAGAAGCTTTGTGAACCTGGTAATGAGAATGGAAGAGATGTAGGACGACGCTGCAATAGGACATGAAAGGTATATATGGAGGGAGGAGTTCAAGGGAAAAGAGCGTGAATGATTGGCTTATGCTCTGGAAATCAGAGAATTGGTCCTGGTCTGATTGATTCCCCAGTAACCGGAGTGGTTGAGGCGAGGACTGAGAGGGTTGAACGATTCGTATAACACAGGAGGATGAGGAACGGTTGTGCAGAGTGGAAAATGCGTTGGGTCACGCAAGTGAGAGCATAGGTTGATGATGCATTGCTTGTTTCGAAGGAACGGGCGAATCTTGATGGAGGAGCGGTAAAGTGAGCTTGGTTCTTAGTCAATGGTTTTTCTATGTTGAGGAATCAATATGAATTGCTACAACTTGATGCAGGAGAAAAGATCAAGTTGCTCCTTCGCTCCTTGCCGGGCTTAACAGATGGCCAGGGCAGTCCCTTTCAGGTCAACGTTCCATAAACATATTGCATTTAGAATTTCGAGACTCAAAAGAAAGAACAATTTTCGCTCGTGGCAAATGTGAAATTCAGCTCAAACGATTCATATGCATCTGGCAGTAAGGGTATGATACAGGTCAAGCCGATTAGCTAAATCCACCACAACGAAGGCCAGAGATATCGAGCTCCACCGCTCCGGAAAGGGTCTCTTCAGTCGCGCAGATGGTTGAGCTCTTTAGCAGGTAGGAGAGATATCGAAGCGTAGGAGAGTAACATGGAAAGACCCAGAACAGATCGCTACCTAACACCGCCGAAACACCAGCCACGACTGCACCACCCCCTTTGCCAAGACTGGCACGCTGGCAAAGCATTTTTGCATTAATATGGGTCGGGTATTAAACACCAGACTCTGCCCTCATTGTGTATCATTCCCATCCCGTCGTTCAGTTTCTCCACTATCTTTGTTTGCTTATGCAGACGGTTGTTGTTGATGCGGCATTCTTGCTTGTGGAGGCATCGGATATTGGCCGCCGACACCTGCCTGTTGCTGCTGCATATATTGTTGGTAGGCCATTTGCTGTTGCTGTTCGGGAGTGATGTAGTGCTGTGGCATGCCGGCGCCTCGCGGCATGCTGGCTTGTGGGGCGGGGATTTGCGCGTGGTTGACGTCTTCGGGGGAGTCGACGGTTGACTCGCCGTCGACGCCGTTTTCGTTGCCCGGGGCAGGTTCGGGTGCATTTAGGCAGGCCTTGTGAGTAGTGGGTTAGCGAAGGCGCGGTTGGAAAACTAAACGATTACATACTTGAATTAGGTTCTTGCCTTCAGCTTTGGTGACCAAAGGTTGGAGCTTTGGCGTAGTAAAGGTGTATACGAGTCCAGTTTCGGAAACGACGAGAAGTAGGACTTGGGTGCCGGTCAGGACTGATAACTCGTATGCCTGATTGGGAATTGACCGATTAGCAATCAAGCAAGTGAGGCAGAGACAGATGTTCACTGATGGCGACGCGATGAACAATGCGCTTGAGTAAGCTTGAGGAAAGAAGCTGAGCGCACCTTCTTCATGATGCCAGCTTTGCGCTTTGAGAAGGTGATGTGTCGGCGGGACTTGTCTTGGATGAACTTGATATCAATTTTTCTTCGTTCACGCCCTGGCTTGTCATCATCGTCGTCGTCGTCGTCGGCAGCTGTGCTGACCCGAGGACGCTTTACACCGCGATTGTCGGCGCCATTTCCGTTGCCGGTCGCGTCGTCTTGGGCGGCGGGCGAATGCTGTGCATTCGGATCCGCAATGTCGGCCATAGCGAATAGTCGAATCGGTCTGTTGCTTGGCTGGGTTGGGCCTTGATGATGTGTTGGCCCGATGAGGAATGATGTGATCAGATTACTGCGTTGGGTTAGAGATGGGAGGTGGGAAGGCGACCGAGGACGAAAAGGGGAAAGGGAACACTCCAACGCACTTGACACTTAAGAGTGAACACTAAAAGTACGGAGGCAGTTCTACCGAGGTACCGTATTCTAGTATTTTGCACGAGTACCCGTCCTGCCGAGGCCGCGGGATATGATTAGCAACGCAGTTGCTTCTACCGATCGATTTTGACCCCTTTTCACTAGTCAGAGTCAACCTTAATTCTTTTCTTTGTAAAACGGTTGGCTCTTTTACCGAAGCCACGGAAGCTAAACCTATTACAGTTAACCGTTCGATTTTCAATGAAGTTCGGCTCACCTACTCCCTCACCCACTCGTTCATCTACTCGCTCATCTACTCGCTCACCTACTCGCTCACCTACTCGCTCACCTACTCGTTCACCTACTCGTTCATCTACTCGTTCACCTACTCGCTCACCTACTCGTTTATCTACTCGCTCATCTACTCGTCCTATCAATCTCTCTACCAAACGCCCTACCAAATTCCCTACCAAACGCCCTATCGAATTTCCTGCCAAATTCCCTACCAAACGCCCTACCAAACTCCCTACCAAACTCTCTATCAAACGCTCTACCAAACTCTCTATCAAACGCTCTATCAAACGCGTCGATCGAATGCATAAAACACGTCAAACAGTGCTTCAAACAATGCTTTCTACATGGCTTGGGAACAGTACTGTTACCCCTGTGGTTAGTAATCTTCGCTCCCAGCCGAAGGCCGACGCTAGGAAATTCAGAGGATTCAGAGTATTTACTTCTTCCCACTTCTTTCTTCCTTCGTAGAACAGTTTCTACTTTCTATTCCGTACGAAATAATGCTAACTGACTCAATAGAACGCACTCTTCATTGTTATGAGCCTGCATAGAGCGAATCATATGGGTGTATTCTAACTAGGAGTTCAAAGCTGAAGTAGGAAGAAGGTGCAACACGGCGTGAGTTTTACCCACGAAGGCACGCTAGGCCGCTAGCGTGTCAACAACAGCCCTACCCACAGCTCTATACTAGTCTATGTTAGGCTAACCAGGCTAATCAGGGGTAACAGAGGTGCATGCTCGCAACATTACTCCCCCTCTTCATCTAGCAATGTTCTCATTGCTGCAGTTCGACCGGTCGATTCTTGTTGAGTCGATTTCTAACTTGACTTGTTCGAATACTTCTGATGAAAGTCATTTACGATCTTCAAGCAGTCTTCAAACTCATTTTCATCGATATTGTATCAATGTAGATCGACGTCATAGTCTTTTCAATTGACACAATATTGCAGTCGTCTTCTGTAGTGTCTGAAGTTCAGTATGTTCTTCACTTCTTATTCGTCTTCGTCATCTATCACTATAGAATCAGACGACTCGTTTTGTTGTTCTTTCAGAGAGTCTTTTGAATTCAATTGTAGTAGATTTGAGATGAACTTTGAATGAATCTTCATTGTCAATGACAGTTTCAGTCGATATACATGTTCGATCTCAATCAGAATCTTGAAAGATTCTAGCATCTTATCATTCAGCTTCTTTGATGATCTTGCGATCATAATGTTTCTAGAATTCAGAAACATCATGTCATCTATCTTGTAAATCATTTTCTTTCAATGTTTATCAATCTGTTTCTTTATTGTGATTCTGACTCTGACTAATGTTTGCTTGATCAACGCTAATGATCATTTCATATGTTTGAATATATTCTCTGCTTTGTTCACTTGAATTCTAGCTTGAGTGATTTCATATTCAGTTGAATTTGAATTGAAGCTCATATGAGAATGAAAGCTTTTATTCAAAAAGAACGCTGATTGTTCAATTGACGATGAAATAGCATTGTTATCGACGAATTCAGTCATAAATAGTCAGATGAATCAGTTATCTTGCATGTATGAGCAGTAGCTTCATAGATATCGTTTTACATTCTGATTCGCTCTTTTCATTTGATCATCAATCTGTGAGTAATAGTCGATGAATAGTTTTATCTTAATGTCGAGTCTCAAACATAGAAACTTTCAGACAATCGATATAAATTATAAATCTCTATCAAACATTATTGATCTTGATAGCTCATGAGTTCTGAAGATTTATATCAACAGTAGCTTGACTGTTTGTTCAGCGAAAGTCTCTTTGTCATCTGATTAACAGAATATATAGTGGCGTTCTTTAAACAATCGATTTATCACTGTCAGAATCACGTTGCTTTCATTACTTTTTGATAAATCAATAATAAAATTCAATAATATGTCTTGTTATCATTGTTCAGATATAGACAATGACTTCAATAGTTCATTGATTCAATCTCTTGATGCTTTTGATCTACGACAAACGTAACAGTTTCAAATGTAGCGTTTGATTGTCGTTCTCATCTTCAATCAGCAATATGATCATCTTAACAAGTTTAACGTTCAATTCATGTCAGAATAATCATTGATCAAAAGATCATATACTTTTCTTATCAATTGAGTGATCATTTGTTATGAGTCTGCATAGAGCAAATCATATGAGTGTATTCTAACTAGAAGTTCAAAGCTGAAGTAGAAAGAAAATGCAACATGACGTGAGTTTTACTCATGAAGACACGCTAGATTGCTAGCGTGTCAACAACAGCTTTACTCACAGCTCTATACTAGTTTATGTTAGACTAATTAGACTAATCAGAGGTAACAGAGATGCATGCTCATAACATTACTTTTTCTCTTCATTTAGTAATGTTCTCATTGCTGCAGTTTGATCAATCAATTCTTGTTGAGTCAATTTCTAACTTAATTTGTTCAAATACTTCTGATGAAAGTCATTTACAATCTTTAAGCAGTCTTCAAACTCATTTTCATCGACATTATATCAATGTAAATCAACGTTATAGTCTTTTCAATTAATACAATATTGCAGTCGTTTTCTGTAGTGTCTGAAGTTCAGTATGTTCTTCACTTTTCATTCATCTTCGTCATTTATCATTATAGAATCAGATGACTCATTTTATTGTTCTTTCAAAGAGTCTTTTGAATTCAATTGTAGTAGATTTGAGATGAACTTTGAATGAATTTTCATTGTTGATGACAGTTTCAATCGATATACATGTTCGATTTCAGTCAGAATCTTGAAAGATTCTAGCATTTTATCATTCAGCTTCTTTGATGATCTTGCGATCATAATGTTTCTAGAATTCAAAAACATCATGTCATCTATCTTGTAAATTATTTTCTTTCAATGCTTGTCAATCTGTTTCTTCATTGTGACTCTGACTCTTGCTAATGTCTGCTTGATCAACGCTAATAATCATTTTATGTGTTTGAATATATTCTTTGCTTTGCTCGCTTGAATTCTAGCTTGAGTGATCTCATATTCAGTTGAATTCAAATCAAAGCTCATATGAGAATGAAAGCTCTTATTCAGAAAGAACACTGATTGTTCAATTGATAACAAAATAGCATTGTTATCAACGAATTCAGTCATAGATAGTCAGATGAATCAATCATCTTGCATGTATGAGCAGTAACTTCGTAAATATCATTCTACATTCTGATTCACTCTTTTTGTTTAATCATTGATCTGTGAGTGATAGTCAATGAATAGTTTCATCTTAATGTTGAGTCTCAGACATAAAGACTTTCAGACAATTGATATGAATTACAAATCTCTATTGAACACTATTGATCTTGATAGCTCATGAGTTCTGAAGATTCATATCAGCAGCAGCTTGACTGTTTGTTCAGCGAAAGTTTCTTCATCATTTGATCAACAGAGTATATAGTAATGTTCTTTAAACAATCAATCTATCACTGTCAGAATCGCGTTGCTTTCATTACTTTTCAATAAATCGATAATGAAATTCAATAATATGTCTTGTCATCATTGTTCAAATATAGACAATGACTTCAGTAATTCATTGATTTGATCTCTTGATGCTTTTGACCTACGACAAACGTAACAGTTTTGAATGTAGCGTTTGATTGTCATTCTCATTTTCAATCAGTAATATGATCGTCTTAACAAGTCTAACGTTCAATTCATGTCAGAATGATCATTGATTGAAAGATCATGTGCTTCTTTTATCAATTGAGTGATCATTGACTGAGAAACTTACAGTCTATCATTCTTTCAGAGTACTTCGTTCAGTACTCTGCAATTGTCTAGACTCATATCTTGACAAGTTCTTCTGTTCTGTTCTATGACTGTTTGAATATTGATACATTGTTGATTTGTTTGATTTTCGACTATAATTCGATTCTGAATAGAAATCATCTCTTTGATCAAATCTTCATTAGCTTTTGATTTCTGTTTCAAATCCGAATCAAATATGAGCAAGATTTAAGTCAGATCTTGATCATCTTCTATTGATTGCAGTTCAAATGTGCTTGCTGATAATAGCATTTGATGCTGATATAGCTTTTGATCATTATTTGATTCAACTGACTTGATGTCTGACATTCTGATCAGCGTATCTGCTTTCAGATTCTGCTTTTCTGACTGATATATGATCTTGAAGTTATATTTGAATAACTTTTCAGCTCATTTAATCTGTCGTCTAATCAGTTTCTTGATGATCATGAAGTACTTTAAATTCAGATGATCGATGAAGATCTTGATTGAAATATCAGTACATTTCAATTCGAAACATCAGTGCTTCAACCATTGAATAATAGTCAAAAGCTCTTTGTCGTAGATCTTGTAATTGCATTCTGCAGAAATCATGTTCTTGCTATAGAAGATCATTGAATGTAGAATGTCTTCATCGTCATATTGAGACAGAACTTCGTCGTTGACATAGTTCAAGAAGTTCATTTTCAAAATAGCTTCTCTGATTGAATTAAAATGCTTCAGAACGAGAGCTGTCATCATCTATTACTTTAGTTTCTTAAAGATCATTTGACAAATCTCTGTTCATTCAAATGAATAATCTTTTCAAGTCAGCTTTATCATAGATCAAGCAATCTTCGAGAAATTCTTTATGAATCATCGATAGAAATTGCAGAAGTCAATGAAGATCTGTACATGAGTCAACGATTAAGACACTTTTCAGCTTCGAATCACATCTACTTTTCAAGAGTTTATTCGTAGATCATTGATGAATATCAGTAGTTTTAGAAATGAAATCTTCTGAATCTTGAATTCGCACTTGTCAATGTTTATCTGCAGATCGACTTCATGAAGCTTGTCTAGCATCTCTTTCACATGAGTTCTATGTTTCTTCAAGATCTTACTGTAGATGAGAATGTCATTCAGATAAATCTGACAGAATTTATGCAGACAGTTGAACAACACGTCGTTGATATAGTGCTGAAAGAATGTCGATTCATTGATTAATTCAAAAAGCATTACTTTATATTTGTAAACATTGAAGAAAGTGATGAATGTGATTAGATTCTCACTTTCAGTGCTCATGCAAAGCTTATTGAACGTGATGATAATGTTAAGTTGAGTCAAATATTTACTGTCTTGAATTTAAGCGAGTACTTCGTTTATCAAGAGTATTAAATAACGATCTCTTTTGATCAGAGCATTCAGTTTTTGATAATTTACGCAAAAGCAAAGACTATCATTCTTCTTTTCAATGAATAGTATTGACAAAGCGAATGAAGCTTTGCTGAGTCTAATAAACTTCTTCTTCAAGTTCTCTTTTAGATACTTCTTGATCTTTTGCAACTTGTGACTCAACATGAGATACAATCAACTTTTAGAAGATTAATTCTCATCTTCTAATTCAATCTTATGATCATATGATCGATGCAAGAGCAACTAAGTTGTCTTTTCTCTGTCAAAAACGTTCAGAAAGTCACGATAAACTATTGAAAGTTTCTTCTTCAGTTTCTTTAATGACATGACAAAAGTCATTTCATTCAGTTTCGCTGAATCTTTGATCAAGCTAAGCATCTTGTTGATTTCACTAATGATCAATGTAAAGATCTTGACATTCTTCTTCTTGACTAAAGTTTGATAAGCAGCAACTTTGATCATGACAATATTGATGAATTCTTTCTTCTTCAATGATTGAATGAGTTTATGTTGATCGAGATCAACTTGAGTGCTTTGCTTTCGTATGAAAGCTGATTCAATGAATCGATTCACTGATTTCAAATTTGTAGTTCGCTTTAAGATGATCATTGACATAAACTTCAAGTTCTTTCGTTTCATTTCGCAGATCTCGCTTGATTCAAGTCAATGAAATGCTGATTGACTGCTTGTTTTTCAAACGATAAGTTTCAAGATTTGAATATTTGATGAAGATATCAATCGATTGTTTGTAGAATCTATCAAAATTTGATTTCTTTTTAATCAAAGATTGTTAATGATTATCTTGTGCTGATCTAAACGAGTTATTAATAAAGACATCATTTCATTCTTATGTTCTTGTATAATGACTGAGATATACAGAGCATGTGTAATAAATCTTTAATCGAAGATTTCATCATATGAATGAATTGACTTCGATTTGAACAGTGAAATTGACTGAATATCAAAGCATTCATATAACTCTGAAATCAATGAATCATTTATGAACGTCATGTCAGTGACTTTGATGTCTATCAGAGCAAGAGATCGAAATATCTTTTCTAGACTACTCAAGATGATGTTCACAATAAACGATTTGAAATCAAACGAGTCATCGAGCATACTGATGAAGCAAGATATGAGCATGTCGCTCTTAATCATTAATTTGACAAAAGCAGATCGTTTTTCAAATTCGCTGCGATTTCATGCATCTGAGCTGACTTAAGACAATCAAATGCTTTATGTTCTGACTTCTTGCATTTGAAGCAAAGTTCTTTTTTAAACAACTTCTCTCTAGCAAAATCAACGTTTGATATTCTGAGTTTCTTTCATGCAAAGATTGAAGCTGAGATCGCAGTAGTGATCATCGTTGAGATGTCAGCGATAAAATGAGCGACTTGAGTCATTGATGTCTTGAGAGCTGATCGAGCATTCAATTTCGTCAATCGAACATTAACTTGCATGCAGATGTTGATGAATTGATTTAAATTCATAGTTCATTCATTGATCATGACTTGCTAAAGATCTGAGCTAATTTTATGCCGAAGATCATCTAGTAAAGTTTTGTTATTATACTTTAGTTTCAAACTAAGTCTTTGAAATTTTATTCAAAATTCATGAAAGAAGATCTTGTTTTGATACAGCTTCAAGAACTGTCATTGAGTCGTGTAATGTTGATTGAGATCGTCATACATCTTATTTATGATCGACAGTATCTCTTTTGCTTTAAGAAATGAGTTTGTGATCATGTTTCTCATTCTGAGTGCTATGTGTTTGATCATCGTTTCACTGACTCGACTTTTCACATATGCAATCTTCATTTCTTTGATAGAAAAATGATTTTTATTCATCTTCAGCTTGTTTTGCATTTGAAACAATCAATTATTCACATTCTGTCTTAAATTTTCAAACAAAAATGAGTCAAATAGCTTGATTGATCTCGAGAATCAATCTTTTGAAATCAAAGTGCTTAGTCAACTTGATGTTGCTTCTAAATGATGTATAATCATGTTCTTTTTCTTCATCTCTTTCTGTAGACGCGTTTGAACAGCATTCAACGTTGTCTGCGTAGCTTTCAACTTAATGTTAATAGCTTTCAATTCAATGTTGATCTTGTTGACATCATTCAACATTTGAATCATGTCATTGTGAGTCTTGATTTCGATGTCATGCTGTTGATACATGTACTTGATAAAGACAACGAGATCATCTGCTTCATGAGTGCTTATTTAAGCATTTAATTCAGTACTGATGCTGATCTTGATCATTTTATGATTGAAGAGCAACACGTTCATGTTCTTTTCTTCTGTATTCAATGACACATTCGTGTCTTCTTCTTCTGATGCTGTTCGATTTTGTAATAGAAGTGATTCTATTCTAGCATTTTGAAGTTCATAATGAGTAATGCTCACTGATTCTGATTCTGTACTTCTAGTCATTGTGTGAGTAGAAAATTGCTGATCGAAATTCAACTGAAATTTCTGGTTTCAGTTTTAGAACAACACGTTCATGTTCTTCTGTTCTTCTGTTCTGACGATGAACTCAGTAAAGAGTTAGTCTAGAGCAACACGTTTATGTTCTTCTGTTCTGTTCTAGAAATTTCTTGATTTCTAATGAGTCTTCTGAGCTCAATTTTCGAATTTTGATTCTGATTTGAGTTTGAGTGATGTAACTTATTTTTATATCATCTACACGTTGATAGCAAGATTGATGAGCTTTGAAATAATGTTATGAGTCTGCATAAAGCGAATCATATGAGTGTATTTTAACTAGAAGTTCAAAGCTGAAGTAGAAAGAAGATGCAACACGACGTGATTTTTACTCACGAAGACACGTTAAATCGCTAGCGTGTCAACAACAGTTCTACTCACAGCTTTATACTAGTTTATATTAGACTAATCAGACTAATCAGAAGTAACAAAGATGCATGCTCGCAACATACAAGAAAGAGCATTGCAACAAATCATCAATGTTTATCATGTGACATCAACAAAGATTTTACAGATAGAAATAAATACAGCGTTGATAGATATTCATTTACAAAAGCTGATATAAAAGTTGATAATGAACATGAATTTTTGAAAATCAAATAAAGTTATTGAGATGATAATGCATTGAATTCAAAACAACTTGATACTCAAAAGAAATCAAAAATCAAAGTTGCACAAAATGTTTCTGCAGCTGAAGTGAAAGTGAATGAAAGAAACATTTGAACAGATGAAGATGAAGTGAAGTCATTTTTACATGATGATTTTCTGATCAAAGTTATCAAGAGTAGTTAAATTTTTTCTTTTTTCTTCTTTTTTTTCTTCATTAAGTGCATGCAGTCTATGACTATGACACTGTCTAGGCGCTGTGTGTATGCTAAGTTACATGTAACCTGGCCAAAGTCGCTGCTTTATATCTTCTCGTTGATCAATCACATCGATAGTTTGCACATATAAGCGCTCTCGCTCAAACCCTCGCAATCGTACTTTCGTTTTTCTTCGTTTCTTCGCACTCTTCGCGTTCTACTCTTTCGTTTTCTAATAGTCATTTTCTCGTCGCAATTCGAGTATTTTTCAAATACTCTAGTGTTGCGATTCTTTCGATTTTGATGACGAACAGCGTCAATATGATGTCTGTGTTTTTGAGCTGAGTCTTTTCCTTAAGCTTTATCTGCTCTGACCTATAATGCTTGCAATTTAGTAGTAAATGCTCTGACGTTTGACTCGCATTGCATATTTCATAGCATTTTTTCGAATTATTCTCTGATACTCGATGCAAATAGCTCTTGAAATAGTCGTGTTTCATTTTCAACTAAATAAAGATTGAAAACGTTAGTCTATCGATTTTTCTAAGCTCTTTTATTGATTTCTGACTTAGATTCACGTTCGATATGTGCTTTCAATACTGGTTTCCCTTCTTGATGCTGCTTTTTCAGACATTTAACCATTGTAATTTCGTCTCTTTGCAAATTTGCTTTTTGGCGAAGCTTATGATGATTGCTTTCGTGTTGTCGATATCTGATAATTCTTGAGCAGCGCTTTTGACCAATTGATCTGCTTTTTCGTTCTCAATAATGTTCTTGCGACTCGATATTCACTGTATGCGAATTTGACACTGATTCTGACGTAAATTGGTCAAGTTTTGTCGTATGTCATCGAATAACTTCGCATTGACATTGCTCTTTGCGTTTAGTCTTTGCAAAAGAATGTCATATATTAGTTGCAGCATGTGCGCAAAGACGTTGCTGTTGTTCTGTGTATATGAGCAAAGACTGTGTCGTGTCTTTGCAATGTATGTGATTGCAATGCATGTAAATTAATCTGATAGTGCGAAAAATCGATCAATTTACTGCATTATGCGAGCGTGTAGATGCATAAAAGCTGAGTCGTGCCTTCGCAGTGTATGTATGTGTGATGTATATGAGTTGCAGCGTGTGCGCAAAGACGTTGCTGTCGTTCTGTGTATATGAGCAGTGTCTTTGCAATGTATGTGATTGCAATGCATGTAAATTGATCTGATAAAGCAAAAAATCGATCGATTTATTGCATCATGCAGACGTGTAAATGTGCAAAAGCTAAGTCGTGTCTTTGCAATGTATGTGTGAATATCATGTAGAAGCTCAACGCTGATTCAAGCGCTGTTACTGCTCTGTGTGTGATTACGCTGCGTGTAAATCGATCTGAAAATGCGAAAAATCGATTAATTTACTGCATCACGTCTGTCTGTATATGTGCAAAAGCTAAGTCGTGCCTTCGTAATATATGTGTATATGTTGTATATGAACTGCAACATGTATGCAAAGACGTTGCTGTCATTCTGTGTATATGCAAGCTTCAACATGCTGATGATCACGTTGTTATTGCTTCGCTTTTCGACTGTGTGTGAACTCAATGCATAAGTAAAGCGTTGTTACTGCTCTATCAATGTTGATGAGATTGTTCAGCTCTTCTGACAAGCATAGCTTGCAGAAGATTCGTAGTCAGCATCTCATACAGATAAATCTCATTATTGATCAACAGACTCATAAAGTTCTTGCATTAAAAATAGTTATAGTATAAAGCGCAGAAAGAAGCGATTCTTGATGTAAAAAGAGCGTTACGCTAGCGCAACGCTCATTACAGTATATAAAATCTCACATAGACTCATAATGAGTGTTGAATTGAGTAAGAATTAAAAAAAGTATTGAAATGACGTGCGCTCGATTTTCAGCAGCTTCAAAGATGTGAAAGATCAACAAAGTTGATGACAAAGTTGATGACAAAGTTGATGACAAAGTTGATGACATAAGCAAAATATGCAATGTTTATTCTGAATTTCTTTGATTGAGATTGCAATTTAACAATCATAAATCATTGCAAAGAAGTTGAATTCTTGATATCTTATGATCATGTGATGTCATCTTCTGTTTTGAAATTCATTACATCTGTTGATTCTAATGATGATCTGAATGTCTTCAATGAAGAAATGAGTGACAAAATAAGTTCTGATGCTTTCTCAGCATCAGAGTTCTTGCTTAACTTGTCTTGAACTTCTAGCAATAAAAGAATGATAAGTCATGTACTCAGCATTTAGATGTCATTACTGATTTTTTTCAATTCTCAGTCGTGAGAATTAGTGAAAGAAGTGCTGATGCTTCTGAGATATTGAACAGAATAATGTGCATTAAATGTGCACATAGATTTCATGATGAAGAGACGATACAAAGCTGCAATGTCAAGTTTCATGAAAAAGTGATGTATTAATGCTGCGTCTGATGTGCAAAGAAAGATGTTTCATGCATTGCAATGAGTAAACTTACTTGATGCACTCACTAAATGCTTATGTTTGAATTTATAGATTTCAAATGTATGCATTCAAACATTAAATGAGTCTTTTTGACTTAAGACAATATTCAAGACTGCATCAGAAAATGATGTTGCGATCTTTATGATCAATCAGATGAAACTGAGAAAGAAGCTCATGATCACAACGCATATGAAAGATCATTTAAATGACACATGCAAGTCTGAGTTATTTGATATACAGAAGTTGCAGCTGAAAGAAGCAATGACAGTTAATGACATTGTTCATGATGCGCTTGATGCATTTTGCTATTCTGTATGTTTTATTGTGTTTCAATATCGTTTGATCACTATTTTGTAACTGACATGATATATTTATAAATGAATCTGCTCGCTCTTGATTCACTCGCTTCACATTTCAACATGAATCTCAAGATGAATGAAAAGAAGAAAAAGATTGTGATTACGTCTTCTGTGAGAGATAATTGATGAACTTGATGTGATTATGCTGAAATTACACTCTCATGTTGAACGCATTTTGCATCTCTGCGCTTTTTTCTTCTGTTTATGTTTTTTTCTTTTATTTGAGTATTAATATCTCTACGTGATCATCTCATTAAAGAGCGAGAATTATCATAATACAGTGATTCTCTTTCTTTCTAATCATGAGTTTATGCTTGAAAGTGAGTGACTATACTTTTCGCTCACGTTTCAGCCTTATTTTGAAAACTTCTCTAAGCTTCAAGACTTCTTTCATATTTTTGCTCAATATTTATTGATTATATTTCATGAAATACTCTTTTCATTATATCTTATAATATAAAATTCTCTTTCTTTTTCACTTTTATAAAATCTTTTCTACTTTTCATTCTTGCTCATCATCAATGAGCTTGAAAGTGAGATACTCAAGTATAGAATCATTATTTAATCTATGATTATACGACTTTAAAAGAAATACATGAAAGACAGAATGAATTCTATAGATGATTGAAAGACTCAGATGATATGTTTGCTTGTTTATAAATTCTTGTATACAAAAGAGCTTTAACATTTTATTTGATAACTTCTTGCTTAACTTCTTCTGCTTCAGATTTTTTGCTGATAGTATGATTAAATCATCAACATTAAAAAACTTAAACTTATGTTTTTGATTATAGTACTTTGTCTGAGCATTGATCATGTTTTATCATCATTACATCAACGTGTTTTGCATGTCTTGCAGCATTTCAACATGTTCTTTTGCTGCTAACATTTCTTCTTTCATAGCATCATTCTTGATATATATGTTAAAGATTAATTCATAGTTATACATGACTTTAAAGAAACTACAGCTCAACGAAGCATGCTTTGTCTGATGATACATGAACTCAACTACAAGTAGAAGCGTAGCTCAGTCATCTTGCTTTTTGAAACAATACACTCTTAGATAATGTTTCAGCGTTTAATTCTGTCATTCTGTTTGATTGTCTGTTTGTGAATGAAAGATGATGCTTAATCGTCGTTTCATCTTCATGTGAAAACAGACTTCTGATCAGAATGCACTGATAAATAGACTATTTCTATCAATGATTATATTATTTGAAATCTCATATCTTAAAGCAATCTTCTTGAAAAATAACTTTGCTAACTTTACAACAGTCAGAGTTTTCTTCATAAACAGATAACGCGTCATCTTTGTGTAATGATCGACTATCATGAGAATCAAGTCATATACAACTTCTTTTCATTTACTAGACGACAAATCTGTTATGAAATTCATAGTGATTTCTTTTCAGAGATCTGTGAATCGAAATAATGATTTCAACTCATTATATGATAAATGATGTTTCATCTTTACTCTCTGATAAATGTCACAAGTATTTATATACTCTTTGACATTCTTGATCATACTTTTTCAGTAATATTTGTAATCTAATAGCTCGCTGATCTTGTCAACATCAAAATGCTTCGCTAACAAATCATCATGATGACGTTTCAACAGTTCTTCTCTGACAGAAAGATCTTCTGAAACATACAATGATTCATTGTATTCTATCATTTCTTGACTATTCAATGTTCAAGCTTCAACATTACTCTTTCATATACTCGTCGTTTCGTCTGCTTTTAGTCTCACAGCAAATTTATCTTCTTGCTGTAAAATCTTGATGAACTCAATTATAAATTTACTACTGAAGTTGTATGTTGTTTCATGAATTGTCAGTACTTTGACAATTGCACGTGAAATAAGTTGTTTGTAATCAACAGTTTCAGCAACAGAATTAAGCTGTTTCTCAGCTACGTTGTGATCTTTATGAGTCAATGTTTCAACATCTGTGCTTTTTGAAGTTGTTGATTTAAGTTGAGAAATTTTATTTCTTAAGAAATGTACTTCATCTAGATGCATTTCTTGCACTGCTAAAGTCATAACTTTCAGCAGCATACTTCTGACATGCATTGCTGAACATGTACTTGTGTTTTCACTGTCACTGTGAACAGACAT
>JAABVA010000167.1_pt1 | contig 85956 bp, 81 predicted proteins | sample 5560331 | NCBI WGS metagenome assembly JAABVA01 (sample SAMN12812661, study PRJNA571458) | rock metagenome | isolation source: Antarctica rocks | place: Antarctica: Victoria Land, Mt New Zealand sud | collected 2016-01-07
AGAGATAGCTCACCCTCCACAAGCCCCCCACCCCTTCATCCAATCCAGGCGCGAACACGCTATTCACATAACAAAACGGAAAAGCCCCCTCCTTACCCCCAGCGCCCCCAGCGGCCGCAGCGCCGCCACGCTCCCGATCCAACTTTTTCTTCAAGAATGACACCACAGTCTCGAACCGGTTGCTCGAGGAAATCTTAAACACGAGTTGGCGGAGGCGCGGGGCGGAAGCTATAGGCTGGAAACGTATCGTTACTGTTGATACGCATCAGCAAAAATTGGGCGCCAGCGAGAGAGTATTTTGTAGAGAGGGTTCAGATCGATAATGTCCATACGTTAGAGGTGAAGGAGGAAACACAAACCCTTAGCAGGCACACCATCATTCCCCTCCTCCGCTTTCGCCAGTGCCAAAGTCGCATCCTTGGGCAGGGAGGTTAGAATGATGGATTGGGAGAGAGGGAGAGGGAGGGTAGCTTGGTGGTTGTGATCATCATCCGGGGGGGATGGAGAAGGGGAGGATAAATTAGGCGGTTGGGTTGAGGAGGAGGAGGGACAATGTTGGGGAGCAATGGGTGAGGGTGGCATGAGGGTGGTTGTGGGAGGTTGGTTTGATGGATTGGGGGCGGTTGACGGTGACCCGGAATGGCGGGGAGACGGTGGGGGGTGGGACAGATGCGGAGTTGGATTGGAGGGAGTATTTGGTCTGTAACGGGGTTGGATTTGAGAACCTACCTACGCTCTCGCTGAATCTAGGATTCTCTTGCGATTCTCATTTTGGAGCCCAGGCAATGAGCGGAACTAGGAAGCCCTGCAAGGCTGACCCCGTTGCCCAGTGCAACGCTTATGTCGGGAATGGGACAACAATTGCCGACGTCAGAGCTATCGCAACCAAGAAGCCATCATAAATTTCATGTGGGGATGCAGAATTAGGAATGCGCAACTTAAAGCACTACGACTCCCACATTCCAGTTGGAAATTGTTCAAAACTCAAAACTCATGGCGGGTCCACCCCGCAAAGACACCAACCCCGACCGTCCTCGCAAAGCCTACACCAGACCCAGAACTGGAACAGATGATAAAGCGAAGACTTCTCCAGATGTTCGCGCCAAACGGACATCGAAACACAAGGATCAGAATCCGGAAAGGTCGCCTCCTAAAACATCAAGGGCAGCGAAGCATACCAGCTATTCGTCATCTGGCACAGAAAGATCCTCAAATGTTCTCAGTATCGATTCACTTGCGAAGCTTGATGCGCTGAACGAAAAGGTGACCGTAGTGACTAAGGAGCGGGAACGAAAGGCAGAAAAACAAAAAGAGAAAGAGAAGGTGGTCACTGGTCGCGTGGTCAAGGATAGAGGGAAGCACAGGCGGAAATCGGATAACAGAGAGAAGCGACGGGTAGTCAGCGGTCCATTAGCTGAAGAAGGTGGTGTGAGGAGGAGAAGAGGAGGGTATACTGAAGAGGATTCTGGGAAAAAAAGATTTGGGAGAAAATTCTGGTGGGGTATTGGCATTATAGTACTGCTGCTGGCGATAATCATCCCGGTTGCTATTGTTGTGTCAAAAAAGAGTTCTGGTAGTGGTGGAGGCAGTGGTAATGGCGGAGGAGGGGGTGGAGGTGCTACACAGGGGGGCGACCCACCGAATACCAATCTGAAGGGTATCGATCAGAATAGCATCCCAACTGCTTCAAAGAACACGATATTGGATCCATTCATATGGTATGATACGACAGATTTCAATCTTACTTATACAAATCAAACAGTTGGAGGCCTGCCAGTGATGGGTTTAAATTCCACATGGGATGATTCTACGAAGGCAAACCAATATGTTCCAGCGCTGAACGAGTCGTTCGCGTATGGGACAATGCCTATTCGAGGTGTTAATCTAGGAGGCTGGCTATCGATTGAACCGTTCATCACGCCGAGCTTATTCAACACCTACCAACCTAATCAGAACATCATAGATGAGTGGTCCTTGACGAAGCAGTTAGGAGCCACCGATGCGGCAAAGGTGTTGGAAAAGCATTATGCTCTTTTCATTAACGAGCAATCATTCAAAGATATCCAGGCGGCTGGATTCGACCACGTCAGGATTCCATATTCCTATTGGGCCGTTACGACCTATCCTGGAGATCCCTACGTCCCGAAAATCTCCTGGCGCTATCTCCTTCGCGGCATCGAATACGCGCGAAAATATGGCCTGCGAGTCAACCTAGACCTTCACGGTCTCCCAGGAAGCCAAAATGGCTGGAACCACAGCGGCCGTCAAGGCAATATTGGCTGGCTGAAAGGCAATGATGGCTCCCTGAATGGCCAACGTTCTTTAGACCTGCACAACCAGCTCTCCACCTTCTTCGCTCAACCACGCTATAAGAACGCCGTCACTATCTATGGGCTTGTGAACGAGCCTAAAATGACAGAGCTCCAGGTCAACGATGTGATTACGTGGACGACCACAGCGGTTCAGAATATCAGGAAGAATGGCATGCAGCAAAATATCGCATTTGGAGATGGGTTCTTGGGACTGAATAAATGGCATGGGCAGTTACAAGGGGTCCAAGGCTTAATTTTGGATGCGCATCAATACATCATCTTCAACAAAGATCAGATTGCATACACGCATCAGAAGAAGATTCAATTTGCTTGCGCGGGCTGGTCAGGACAGATGAAAGCGAGTATCGATACATCCACTGGGTATGTCTACCTACCATCCCCTTCCTATTTTCCCGCTCACTAACCATGTCCAGCTTCGGTCCCACCCTCTGCGGCGAATGGTCCCAAGCAGACACTGACTGCACGACCTACCTCAACAACGTCAACGTCGGCTCCCGCTGGACGGGCACCCTCAACACACCCGACCCGGCCACCTCTGTCCTCACGCCCTCCTGTCCTCCCAATTCCGGCGCCTGTTCCTGCTCTGCCGCAAATGCCGACCCTTCTGGTTATAGCGACATTTACAAGCAATGGCTGATGATGAACGCGGAGGCGCAGATGGCGAGTTTCGAGGTCGGCTGGGGATGGTTCTATTGGACATGGGTGACAGAAAGTGCGGCGCAGTGGAGCTGGAAGGGGGGCATGGCGGCAGGCGTGCTGCCGAAGAAGGTGTGGGAAAGGGATTTTAATTGTACGCAGCAAATTCCTGATTTCAAGGCGCTGCCGGAAACGCAGTAGGAGTACTTGGGGGGAAGAAGGGGCGAAACTTGCGCATTAGGATATAAGGGCTGCATTGTGAGGCGTTTTATGTCTAGATTTTGATCGAGCAGATACCCCCCTTGTATTTGAGTCCGGCATTTGTACACATCCGGCGTCGCCTTGACCATGGTTCGAGACGGAGAAAGTGCAGGAGCGTGTCGGTCTGTACATATCATACGAAAAGATCTTTGAACCAGTTGAGATCTCCTAGGCGAATTGCTCCTCTTCCGTTCTTAGAATTCCATCCTCTGAGCTTCTTTTTCGGAATTCCTAATTGAATTAAACGTCAAACATGCCCTGTGAAGAGCCATAGGGAAATCTGGTAACACTCTTGCTGTAGACTTGTCTGATTTGATAGGGTGAGTGTTTCCTTTTTGGCGGCCGAGTTGAGTGGCTTTGAAATTGAATCATCTGTAAGTCGATAGCTTCAAGAAGGGTTGCAGGCTCGGTGCGAATGCATAGTCATGGATGTTTCACTTCTGTAGTGACTGGCGAACCTAAACTTCCATGGTCCTACACGTTTAGACCTTCAATTTACTTCCGAGACCCTTCATCATGGAGGACCCAGCTGACGACGTCCACCACTGCTTGGTCAATGTTTTCGCAGCGCTGGATACACCAGGCAAGCAGCGTAAAGCGCTAAACGGTCTTTTTGGAAGCCTTTCTCACAGCCGGATTAGAGAGTCGGTTGCTTCATTAAGTTCTACGGTCTTCACCTACGACATTGTGGGGAACCTACCACTTGAGATCAATGTATTCGTATTTCAACATCTACAGATCCGAAGGGTCTTCCAGGGTCGCCGCGTATCCCGAAAGTGGTTGGGTATTCTTTCCTCTCCAGCTTTACTCGATCCAATTTTACAGCAGTGGGATTCGCTGGGGCGAACGCCTTTACTCATCCCTGAAGGCCTTGAACCACAATCCATCAGGGCAGAGCATATCGACGCATATCGTAGGGGACTAGCTTTTAGCAAGGCTGATTATAACTGGGATATACAACCTACTTCGGATCCTGCAGGTATAGCCTATGCTGATGGCAGACTGGCCTGGGTCGGCAAGACGAGGCTAACCCTGGTGGTGGTCGACCTTGAGCGAGGAAAAAAATACTCCTTCATACCTCGAAATAGAGAACACATGATCGACATAGCAGTATCCAAGTATTTTGTCGCAGCCACCACTCTTTCGGGCCGATGCTACGTATGGGAGCTGCCTAATGGACGAGCTCATTCCTTCCGGCTCACCAGCTTGTCTGGGGATTCTCTCGTTAGCTCAAGAATGACGTTAGCATTACTCAATCGCTCGGATACGTCTTCAGGAGATTATGTGACCACCTGGAATCTCGAAAGTCTGCAATCTTATCAGTTCCCCGCAACGGCCTGCCAACATATAGCTCAAGACGTGGATGAACACGAGCCGCAAGGCGAGAAGAAGATCATGCTCAGTAACTCTGGACAGTCTGTCATCGTTTTCGAACGAGTTGCTGGCGATCCGGAGAAAATCTGTTTCAAACGCCTAAGCCTCGACGGCCGTATCCAAGCGTCAGGATCTCTCGACGTTTGTACCACTGTCGGATACGTCAAGTCTCCTGAGAACGCGCAGCCTCTAAGCTCTGCGCGGTTCCCTACCATTTGGTGCTATTCACCGCCTTGCAAGAGTCTAGCATCACGAAGCGTAAGAAGCAAGGACGGTGATGATGACACTCCAGATTTACTCCGTGTACTGTATGACCCGGAGCAAGAGTGTCTACGACTTGAGCATCACTCTCCCCGTATTATCCAGAACATAATCCAAGACGCAAGCGTTTGCCATGAAATATCACACGGCCAAGAGAAGAACTATATAAATGAATTCTTTTTCTGGAAAGACGTTGCATATTATCGCGCCAATTGGTCGGAGGCAGGTCTAAAAGTAATTGATCTCACACATGATACATGCAGTGTGGCAGACATGGGTCGGTACACACCCCGGGGATTTGGACGGTTTAATTACTGCGAGGAGCAAAGAGACAGCGATGGGTGGCCGATTATGAAGCCTTTACTCTTCGGTGATGGAATATTTCTAGTGAACGTTTTTGCCAGCGGTTTTGTCGCCTGGTGCTTTGACAAGAATATCACCCTGGCCCTTGAAGATAAGGGTTACAGGCTATTCAGAGAGGGTGCTATCAAGGGAAGGATAAACACGAGGCTTGAACCCCCATTGAGACCCCCCAGGTGTTGATTCAATGGATTGTGGTCCGAACAATCTTCTAAATCGGGGCTGTTCGACAAGTCAGACGCAAGAAAAAAGGACATACAGACACGAAACCCCGGGCGTTCTACACATACTGAAGGATTGTATCTACGAATCAGTAAGCACCCCAACGATATCCTAAAACAAAAGCTGCCCCCTGGATCAGCTCTTTTCCGCATTTGAAAAAAACCACAATAACAACAATCAGCCCTTGAGCAGCAGCCAGCAATCCCAAAATGCTGCTGTTGTTAACACAGCGCCAGGATCTTTGCAGAAACAACGTTACTGATGTACGTCTTCCGCCACAGCCCGCATGTGGAGAAACAGCCAGAACCCCCCTAACTCTCAGATGGCCGGAGGTCTCAGCTATCCAGCAGCTTCCAACCTCCTGAGAGGTTATTTTCCTGACAGAAAGCACCTGTAACATGTTTTTCAGAACTCCACGTCCCACGCTCTTCGCTCTGCTTTGGAAATTTTTTTTTATTACCTCCTCTGTACGAAACAGTATTCGAGGGTAATAAAAGAAGGACTGTACTATGTAAGCATTGAAGAACTAGGATACCGAGAGAAAAATGACTGCGTAATCTTTTTCTAAATGGGGAAAAACTTCGTTCCACGTTTTGCCGCATTTTTAACTATGTATCAATGCCCGAGGGGCCTGTAGAGATTGCGTGTCCTAGATTCAAATCATCACCCATATCTGACTTCTGCCACGCCCCCCCCCCCGGCTTCTATGTTGCAAGAACCGTTGCTATGGCCTTTGATTATTGGCATCTAGCTGCACGTTATCATTACTCTCTACTACCTACCTACCTACTATCTACCTACTATCTACCTACTTACTGCACTCCCACCACATAACCGCCTCTCCACCCCTGAATGCCTCAAGCAATCCCATATGTACACCCCAAGCTCTGAATGCGCTCATATCTCCCCCCCACCTCCCCCATCGCAAACCCTTACCCGCCACCAGTGACCGACGCCACCCTCCAAGCCTCCACCAACGCCATGCACACATATCCGCCAAATCTCCAAAAAACCCTTATTTGATTGCCCGCAAGTAGCTTTACAAAAGATCATAAACCCGCGCACTGAAACCCACATCGTCGTGCTGCCTGTACAGAACACCACCGACTCGCTCGCCCGGAGAAAGAGCCGAGTTGATAAAGCCCTAGTCTTCCACTCCTGCCGCCGAGCCATTCCCCACCCACATCCTCCTCAGCAACCCTTCAACCCCACCCTCCCCTTCATCCTCTGCTTCTTCTTCATTATCACCATCCCTCGTCCCAATCTCAAACCTAACCCTCCCCCTGCTCGACGGCCGACTCGGCGGTCTCGATCCCGCACCCGCATGCGCTTGCTCCTCCCCACCCCTAGCATCATCTCGCTCGCGCCCCCGTTTCTTCTTCTTCTTCTCAGCGCTGCGCTTGTCCAGCCGTGCAACGCCTTCGGCGAGCATGTCGTGGAAGCGGCGGCCGTTTCTGAACTCCAGCTCTGCTTGCTCCCACTGCCGGACGCGTCGTTCGGCGCTTCGTTCGGTGCCTAGGCCCGCGACGGCGTTGGCGCCATGCATCATTGCTAGGGGGGGTTGGACGGCTGGGGCATGTGCGGGCTCGCGGTTTGTGGAGATGCGTTGGAGGTCGAGCTTGAGTTGCGTAAGAGATTTGGCGGCTTCCCTGGGGTCGCGGGCGGATTCGAAGGGTGAGGCGCGAGTGTGGTTCGGTTGAGGGGCTTGCGGGGGTAAGGCTGAAGGCCCTGAGCCGTTGGTGAGACCCGGGTGTGAGAGGTTTGCGGCTGATTTCGCACGGCGGACAGCTTCAAGGTGGCCGTTGACGGGAGGGGAACCTTGTAGGGACTCGCAGTCATGCTGGTCGGTGTCATGGGTGCGGTGGAAGTTGGCTAGGGTGGATTGGAGCTTGTCTACTGAAGCCGGGGTTGCGCTGCCAGAGGAGGAGCCTGTGGAGTGGAGGAAGCGAGATATGCCGTCTGCGGGCATACTGGGCTCATTGTTAGGAGTGGTGTCGTGACCGAAATTAAAAGAAGGAGAGCCATTGGATCCTGATGGAGTGACGGTGGCAGATATAGATGATATCCTTGGGGCTGCGCTGTGGGAGGCGTGACGGTTGAGGAGGCGTTTGGTCACGACCTCTGCATCTGGCGGGCAAGAATAGTGAGTGGAAGGGTTTTGCTGCTGTTCGTTCAACTCCTTGTCCTGGAGCACAGCACCATTGGTGGGTGGCGATTGGGGTGGGGAATGTGGGAGATTGGTTGGAGAACGAGCTGGTGGATCATCAGGCGACGGCGGATCCACCGATTGGCGTGGTTTTGAAAGACCGAGTGAACTCTGCCGAGTTGTGGCTGGTGACTGTGAACTGCTTGCTTCCGTCCATTCTTCGTCCTGACTTCCTACGGAAAACCTTGCTTTACTTTGCAATGGTACGTCATTGGCGCTATCATGCCGTAAATGTGAGAGCGGCTGAGATTTTGTTGGTTTCCCGAGTTTCGTCGAGGAGACGTTGCGTTTCTGCGAAAGGTTTGATGAGTTTCTCTTCACAGATACTTTGGACCCGGCTCTTGGTAGACTGCTACCAGAACTACTGCGTTTCATGTTCTGCGCTGGGGGGCTTGTTGCTAAAGTTTGGACTTTCGTACTGGAATGGTTGCTCGGACGCGCATGGCCATCGCCAGGACGTGCTGACGCCAATTTGGACAGCTTATTCAGGTTCTTTCCATACGATGGCACCCTGCCATGAGGATTGTGGCCATGGCCAACAGCATGGGTCTTGTGCGGCTTGTGCGAGGACCCTTTGTGCAATGTTGAGGTCGGAGACCCTCGCGAAAGAGATTGCGCAGACAAAGTCCGATCAGCCAATTGCGGCCGACCTGCAGGTGAAGGGGAATCGCGATAAGGCATGTCTGCCGGAGAAGGAGTAAGCTGATTCTCAGCTCCTAATGCACGCAGATGCTTGACCTCAGCGGGACAAAGGCGGTGAGCGCAACGGTCGTAACAATGTGTCGAACTCCAGTGCTGGGGAGGTTGTATTAGAGGTGTTGATCTGTATGACCAAGGGGAAGGTTTGTTGAAGTACAGAGTCACTCCTGAGGCGCTTTGAGTGAGCCAATGGATGGGGGCAGAGATGTGAAAGGGCAAATGTGGAGGTGAGCGCAAAATCATTGGCGGCCGTGAACAAACCAATCGCGTTAGGCCGACGGTATGCGCTTTCAGCACTACCGCCTTACCGCCTTACCGCCTTACGCATGTGAATCCCATACTCTCTGATTCAGCAAACTACTGAAGTAGGTACCTTAAGGTAGGGTAGGCACCTTGGGCCCCCAGAAGCGAACACACCCAAGACAGACGAAGCGGCACTCGATTCCATCTATCTCTATATGCAACGCTAAAACGTCCAAAGCAGATGCTTCTCCAAAACTATCACTATCACCACGTTCAAACCATCTAGTAGACCTCAAGGACGTATCGGAGATCCTCTTTGAGTCTCTCGATCTCTTTCCTCGGATCCATCCTCTTCCCCAACGCCTTCGCGTCTGTGGCGATAGCGTCCTCGAGCACGTTCGTCACATCTGGAACTGGCCATGTAGGACCGCAGAGATAGAACGCGCCGTCCTTTTGGAGGTAGGCCTGGATGATGTCGTTCATGGTCTCCCTCATGCGGTCTTGGATGTAGATCTTCTGCGGCTGATCGCGCGAGAATGCCCGGCCAAGCAGAGTGATGACGCCTGCATCCTGGTATGCCTCCCACTCCTCTCCGTAACAGTATTCCTCTCGCTGGTGCCGGGAACCCATGTACAGCAACACAGCTCCAATCTCTTTACCCTGCGCTTTCTCCCAAGCACGGTGTTGAACGAAAGCTCGGAAAGGTGCCAGACCTGTGCCAAGACCAGCCATGATCAAGGGCTGGGTCGATTTTGGCGGTAGCTTCATTACGCTTGGCTTGACAGAGACAGTAACGGGCACTCCGGGTTTGAGCTTGTTGAGAAATCGCGTAGCTTGACCAGATCTGTCTCGGCCTTTTGGGTCTACCCATCCGACTACAACAATCATCAGAGCGACGCTGTTGGGTGTGACTTTCTGGCAAGATGCGATGGAGTACTCTCTTCGCTTCATTGGGCTGACAATGCGGACAATATCGTGGAAACTCGGATGAGCTGAAGGAAACTCCAGGAGGATGTCAGCATAGGTTAATGTATCAACCTCGGCCCTTCGCTTGAATTCTGTTGCTCCTTCCGGACCGCCAAGAGTCAAAAGCTGTTTTCGTTCGTTGGGGTCGTCTGCGAAATCTGCCAATGCCTCGTAGAATCGTTTAGGAGGTCGACCAAAGATATCCACGTTCTGCATCAACGCCTGGTAGACTGTCCGGTTTTCAAGCACCGTCGGATCCTCTCTGCTCGAAACTTCAACGATCTCGTCGGAGTTGAGTTCGTAGAACTTAATAAAGTCTTCAACCTCATATTCGTCATTCTCCGCATGAATGCCAAGAGCTTCACCGATCTCATAGGTCAGGCCAGAGCCCCCAAGGTCAAATTCAATATGAAATATATTCCTGTCATAGCTTGGAGGCGTGAGTCTGCGATTCTCCTGCACGTGGACGGTGTGCGTCTTGATAGAGAGATCAGGACGAAGGGCAGATTTTGTGCCGTAAGCTTCCTTAAAGGCCAACCCTTTAGCTGCTGTCTCCCAGTTCTTGAGATATGTTGGCGGTTCGGTCTCGAATTTGTCGAACCCAGAGAAACTGTTTACATTAATGTCAGATGGTAAAGCAGGGCTAGCAGTCTCCTTGTCCGCCTCGGCCCATTGCCCTGGAATTTCGATTTTTCGCAAGGCAACCTCCAAAGACTTGGCCATATCGTCGAGAACATCGACGCTCCCGTTAATAGAGGCTAGTTTCTGTTTACCGATGCTCTCTTGCGTAGGAAGACCAACACGGAGAAATGCAATTTGGATTAGATAAGTCTCTTTTGAGGGGTCGTTTGCGATCGCTTCCACTGTCAACGGGTCGAGGATATACAGCTGAGCTGCCCTGTCGATAAGAGCTTTCCGGAAATGTACGGGCAGTTTCTGCTCGACTTCGTCATCTTTTACGCCTGTCAATTTTAGGATAAGCTTTCCACCGGCCTTGAGACCAGTCAAAACATCGAAAGACTTGAGTAAATTGACTTCGCCCACGAAAACCACGTCTGCGGCGTCGATCGAGTATGGTGCATCAATGAACATCTTAGATTTTCGAATCTCCGTCTTGACTACTCCTCCCTCAATTAGGTTATCATGTCCAGCTTTGACGGTGACATTGCTCGCAGAATCTTTTGACAAAGCTTGCCCGAGTATAACAGAAGCATTGGCCGAAGGTGAGTCGTTCACATACCAGAATGTATATTGTTGAACGGTTGCCGGATCAATTAATTGTAGAGGCGAAACCGGTTCATGGTCTTCTGTTGAGATCTCACCCGATTGCAAGACGGGCTTGTTGACCAAAAGCTGGAAAGCCGCGGCGATTGAAACTGGCGTCCACCTTTGCTCTCTGGGATATTTGATATCGATGACAGCTGGAGGGGTCAACCAGTTGTCAGAGAAAGTCACAGCAGCTATCACGTCTCCGTGTAAGTTAGATCGAACGTTTGGATCGGATACAGCTTGTGTATCTTGCACCTGACCAAGCACCCCAATGGTCTTGACTGAATCCGGAAGAGCTTTGAGAAATGCTTCCTCCACGAAAGGCCGGTATACCCTCACATTCAAGACGCCCACCCTCGCACCATCTCTTTCTAGAGACAATGCTACCTGGGATACCAATGATGATTCCACGGTACCGAAAACCACCAATACGGAATCTGGCATAGCATGGCCTTGGTACTCGAAGAGTCCGTACGTGGTTCCGAGTTCATCATTGAAAGCCCTCAGTAAGCGTGCAATCTTTGTATCAACGTCCACAGTTTTCTTCCCCGGTCCCGATGTTTCGTGCAGAATTGACTTGTACGTATTGGCGAGGCCCGTTTGATCCAACACATCAACAATTCTGGTGGTCTCGCGCCCAACGTTTACACCGTCATATATGTGTATTGTCGGAACCACACTTGCCAATAGCGTTGAAAACAGAGACATGTGTTGCGCTTCGTAAGCGGAGAAGCTCGATACCAGGCCGAAGCCCAACTCCTCAGCAAGGGTTAGCGCTGAGACATAATCGGTGACTAGGGAGGACGAGGCTCCAGCATAGTCGACGGCCGCGATATGTGCAACGAAGGGGCTCGCAATAGCGTAGAGAAGAGACAGCTGGTCCAACGCCGCACGGAGGTATTGTAGAGCTGACGATGATGCGAGGATCGACTGGGGGATGTAACGTTTTTTCAGATCGAAATCTTTGGAGAAGATGTATCCCAAAGCAACCGACGCCGCACCCTGTCGGATCTGCATGGACTCAACATTCGTAGGATAGCCATGAGAGTTGCGAGCACCCTCTTGAAACCAAGATTTGACGGCGACGTCGAGGTCGAAGGTCTCAGGTGAATATGTCCATATTCTGTCGGACAGAGCATAGGCGACTTGCTGAACGAGAGTTTGTGGGGTTAGATATGTAGGTCCACCGACAGATGTGAAAGGAATAGATTGTCCGAAGGGCAAACTTGACGATTGGTGTCGAAATCCTTTCAATTGCTTCTCAGGTCCTTCATGGGGGTTGCTTTCTGGCCCAGCTGGGCCAGTGGACTCGGGCGTTTGTAGATGCATGATGGAGATTCTGACGCCTACAAGGTGCTGAAGGAATGCTGAAAGACAAGAACAAAGAAAAGTCCTCGACCAGATGCCAAATCCATTGAGGAAACATCATGACCGAGATTTGTCGCGCCACTCAATAAACTCGTTCTAGCTGAGCACGCAATCATTAATCTGGAATGGCGTGCTCCAGGCAAGTATTTTAAGGTTATCAGATTACAGTAGCACGGGTAGATTATGCAGGAGCGGATCTCGGACCAATTAGGGTGGTGGGGGTGAAAGATTGATGATGTCGCTGTCGGCAGTTGTCTAAAGTACCTTATTCTACCTTCAACATCTGTGTTGAACAATTGCATGTCTTCCATGGCAGAAAAATCAACTTCTGCAATTCTCGTGGGCTGCACAGGCTTGGTTGTAAGTTCACTCAAACCCTACAACTTCCTGGTAGGACTCAGCTCACCGTAGATCTATAGGGTTCGCACATTCTCAACCCTTTGCTCTCCCTTTCATCACATCTTACGGTACATGCCATCGCTCGAAAAAGTCTCTCTACAGAATCGTCAAATTTGAAGCCCATCATACAACCAGACTCCTCCACCTGGGCCAAAAGTATATTATCACTCTCACCTACGCCAGATATCTTTCTCTCTGCTCTTGGGACCACCAAAGCTGCGGCAGGCTCTTTAGAAGCTCAACGCGCTATCGACTATGACCTCAATTTGGCACTCGCACGCGCTGCCAAAGAGGCTGGCGTGAAAGTCTGTGTTCTTATCTCTTCTGCAGGCGTCTCCAAGTCTTCAGTATTCCCTTATTCAAAGATGAAGGGCGAGCTGGAGGAATCTGTAAGGGATATAGGGTTCCCTTACACTGTTATAGTGAAGCCAGGACTATTGCTTGGAAAACGAACAGACAGTCGGCCGGCTGAGGCTGTACTGAGAGTTATAGCGCAGGCGCTAGGACTGATTAGCAAGAGATGGTTGACAGATTGGTGGGCCCAGGATGTGGAAACCATCGGTAATGCTACAGTCATCGCCGGTGTTCAGTGTCTGGAGGGGAAGAAAGAAAAGGGCGTGTGGGAAGTCGGGATGAGCGACATTATCAGGATGGGAAGGGCTGAATGGAAAGAGGGAAAAGGGCATTGACACCATGCGTCGAGGATATGCTTTCTTGTCAGATATGTAAGAGGTTTTTTTCTATAACGCGCCCTCGGCCCATCAGCGTAGCAGATAATGTACCTAAAGTAAGGTACCTATATACGGAGTACAGCATCTAGCTTCCTACTATAGGGCCGTGACTTGACGTGACAACCTTAGCCGAGGATTATGACGTGTGAGTGATGCGACTCGTTGACATCACATTGAGCAGTTCTGCGAGCTACATAGGTACTTGCACAAAATAGACAATTTGCGAACCTACAGCAAAGATTGATATCCTTCCTGTGCTACCACTTATTTCAGGTAATTGTCAATATACACCAACCCAAGCCCTGACCGTAATCCCACGGTCTTCACTCTGACGGTGCTGCAGACGAAGGGCAAGAGGGCGCGACATAGACTTTACTTCCATTGAGCAATTAAACCCCTACTTCAAAATGCAAGGCACAAGATCAAGCCATCTTGTCTCCAACATTGCAAGGGCACACGGTCTGCGTCAAACTGTCCCAACACATACTCGTATTTCTCTCAACCGACAATTGCGGCATTCTCGACCTCAATCATTCACCCCATATGCCCAGAGGCAATTCTCGCAATCCTCATGGCTGGATTATCCGAGAAAGGACTCGCAAGACAAAGACAGCATCAATAGAGAGCCAACGGAATACAGCAAGAGTGGGACGGATGACGGGGCTGCAGGACAGGAGGAGGCGGCATTTGATCCTAGTGTCACCGACCCGGGTGAGGAGAAAGAGAAGGCAGGTGAGGGAAAACCGGTAAGTCTACTTTATGCGCTGGCAAGATATCGAAAGCTAGTGGTCCATATAAAGGCATGAGTAGGACGCCTGTTGCTCAGAGGCTGTGTTCCTTTCCATGCCCTTCTGCTTGTGTTTGGATACAACTGGAATTGCGAAGCTTCATCAAGTCAGTACTGACACGTTATCAACTCAAGGCATCGGATAATCCATTAGACGTCAGTCCCGCAAATCCAGATGTCAGCCAACAGAGGGACACAACAGAGGGTGGATCCGAGAGCTCGAGCAGTAGCTCTAACACCACAAGTGACAGGCAGAGGTCTAGTGGAGGCTCAAGTCCGCGGAAAGGAAATAAAGTTGCTTGAGGCGAGGAGGGCTTTGTCCATCATAATTGTTAAAATGTTTACGAAACATTCGGCTTGTGCGGCAGCATCAACCCCTGAGCAACAAATTGAGGTTGGTATTATTGGGAGACGAAACCTCATGTGCTGGGCCACACCGTACCGTCCGACTGATTGGCTAGTCAAATGCTCAATTATTGCCTTGTCAGGTTTCAGGGTTTAATGGTTCTGGAGTCGCAGGAACTATCTTTCCCGCAAGTGAGCTTTTTTGACTTTTGAAAAATGTCCGCAGATGCCGGCGATTTTGGTTACACTTTAATATTGGGTCATCCACGAGCACATCGTATGCGCCGGTGGCAGTCAGACCAATATGCTACAAACATGTTCGGATCATCCTTTTCGCTTCATATTCTCTATTCTGTCCGCGAAGCAAGCATCGGAACCCTGGTGACTCAAAACGCACAGGGTCTGCCTTGTCAAGACCTCTGATGTTCAACCTCAACATGGAAACGCCTACCTCTCGAGACACAAGACCCTCATTATGGTTTTCACTCTAGAGCGCATGTCATTCACTCCAAAACCTCCTTCAGTCGCGTGACCTGATTGGTCTTCCGAGTGTCTCTGTATTCAGTCTTCGAATAAATTGAAAACCTATAGACAAAAAGAGCTTTACGATGAATTCTTCATCTCTTCATGTCGGAGATGGGTTTAAGCCACAACCGTTGGATTTTCAGCTTGACTTGGCGCCCTTGAATCCGGAACTCGTTTTAGAGTTGGACAGATCACATGCACCTAATTGGCAAAGTAAAATAGATTCAGGGGTAGAGCTTTTAGTGATACTGATTAGATAGATGTTTATGGGCCCCGTCTATGGTACAGAGTAATTAACCTTACAGTAGTCCTATCACACCCTAGATAAACCGCTTTGCCCGCGACTCATCATTCACTAGCTATCAACTTCCTAGATGTTAAAACTTGCACTCAAGCACCTCTATTAGACATCCCTCAACCCATCTCCGCCTACACATCCTTCCGCCCCCACATCAACCAGCACCATGCCAGGTGTTCGTACGTCCTTCTCCTCCTCACCCCAACCTCCCTTCTACAGCTTCACTAACCCCTTCCCCCTTCCCAATAGCACCCGACGCCCTCGCCCAAGTCAAAAAAGGCCTCCGCGGCCTCTTTGGCCGCAAAAAAGCCAACCACAACCAGCCCCAAGCTTCGCAGCCTCCGCAACAGCAGGGGACGCCGACGACCCACGCGCCTACGAGTACGACTAGTGCCGCTGCGCCGGCGACCGCTGCCGGGGCGGGCGTGGGTGTGATGGGTGATAGGTATGAGGGTGATGGAGGTATGTCGCTCCCTCTGTTCCTCTCACGCACTTACACTTCGCTCCTCTCATAACCCCCTTCTAACAACCACAAAAGCAGCCCCCCCAGCTCCAGCTCCAGCCCCAGCCCCAGCCCCAGCTCCAGCCCCCGCCCCCGCCCCCGCCCCCGCAATTACTGCCGACCCCACCCCTTCATCTTCGCAAATCCCCCCCTCAACCACCCTCGCCGAAGCAAAAAACGTCGTTCTGAATCCCACTTCCACCGACAATCCCGCTCTAGCCGCAACTGCAGGCACTACTGAAAAGAGAACGGAAACGGGCGGTATGAGCGCTACGAGCGGGCCGCTGGACGATGGGATCGCGCACGGGTTTGGCGGGGAGGAGGCGAAGGAGGAGGCGGGGGCCGGTGCGGGGAGGACGGCGGTGGAGAGGGAGGGTGGGGCCTAGGATCCCTCGGGTATTGGGTCTTGGTTTCTTGGGATGATATCAAAGGGTTTGGAAAGCGTGCTTCGGGCTCCGATCCCACGGCAGCGGAGATCCTGTTTACGCTGGCCAGCCGCGGTGTTTCTTACTTCCTTCTAGTTCCTTTTTTTCATTTACATAGCTGATCTAATACCCCTAAGAGCGAGCATTCCTTCCTTCGAATCAGTCACGATATCAGTCGCCTGGACATACATTTCTCGCTGTACGCATTCTCTTGCTTTCAATCGAATTCCTCACATTGCCTTTGCTCGGAACGAGTCATTCGAAACTGTCCTTCGCTGATCCGATAATCTCGTTTTTGGCTTCTGAAACGGCTTTCTAAAATGCGTGCTTGCGGATTCCGCTTACAAATTAACAAATCTTCCGTCTTCTCCTTCCCCCCCTTTACACACCTCCGCCAACATCCCCAAGAGCATGTTCCCCTTCCAAAACCCCCCCCAAAAAACCCAGTCACGCGCGGCAGTCCGTCCAAATTCCTTTCAGTATCATAAAAACCCCTATCTTGCAATTATATCTTTTTATCAAAACGCAGACCGAGATTGCGAAGGGCTGCGATAGAGTAATTGCTAAGAGAGAGATAATGGGGGGGGATGAGGCGTTGCTGGAAATTGGTTGTGTTGGGGTTGTTGTTAGGTGCTTTTGGGTGGAATGGTCTTGGTGCGTGTGGGTCTCCGCTTGCGGTGGTTCCTTTGATCGTTCGTTTGCCGTGTTTTTACGAAGGGTTAACTGATCCTCGCGAATGAGATGGCCCTACATGCCATGATCCACCTGCTGACTCTGTCCACCCAATTCCTCTTTCTTCCTCTCTCTTCCTCTCTCTTCCCCTCTCTTCCCCTCCCTTCTCCCCTCGCTACCAACCACCACACACCCCCCTCCCCCTTGAAAAGATCCAACTTGCTAGTTACACACGGACATCGTATGTCCATGCACGTAAACCGGCTCTGGGGCATTTAATTTGAATATCGAGGGGAAGGGGGGAAAGGAAGAGGTTAGGGAGGGGATTTGGGGAAGGGTTTTTGAGGGAGGGAGTTTTTTTGGCTTGCGGGGGATTGGAATGGTTTTGGATGGGGAGAAGGAAGGAAAGAAGAGGAGAAGGAGAAGGAGGACTTGAGCGAAAGTAGAACTTCCTCGGAAGGTAACCAGCCATCATGTTTTCCCCTTAAAAGCTTGAAGTAGACAAAAGAACATTTCCTAACCCTAACCCCATATCCACACCCCCCCCCAAAAACGAAAAACCCTCCCAAAAACTTCTAACAACTGATAATCATTCACATCTAAAAGACATATCAACAACAGCACCATTCACGATATAGACAAGTTTCGCAGAACATGCGCAACCATGTTTCTGGGTTCGCTCGTCTTTCCACAATCAACAGCTGAATTTGTCATTTTGGAATTTTTAGCAATAGGAGAGGAGGCGCAGAGTTGGAAACCGAGCGATTTCCTTGGTCATTTGAAGGGGTTTCTTTTGGTTTTGGTTGCATAGTTGTATGTGAGGTTTGAGGGGGCGTGGTAAATAGATAAATAGCTTTTGAGGAAATGGCAAAGCGGTTCTTCGACTTACAGAACTGGAAAAACTTTTGGTGTGGAGATGGAGGGTTGGTTTCTTGGGGGGGGGCACTTGGGGTGGTAGAAAGGAGGTGCTGGGAAGGATGGGAAAGGGGGTGTGGTAGTGAATACTAGATGTTAGAGGTGACTCATTGCGATCCCCTCCCCAACTCGTTTGCTGTTCGGCTTTCTCTCTTGTCCCTCTTGTCTATCCCCCTATGACAATTTACTCACTCACCCACTCACCTGTATATATCAGCATCATTACACCATGCACACTCTCCGTATATATCCATCAGTATCACCATTTGCCGCTCCCATATCAATCACGATACATGCTTAATCCTCGGCATTACTGCTGTCCAAGAATGAACTTGTTCTTGAATTTTTAGGCATGCTGGAATTATCTTAGCGGGGTGAAGGGTCATCCAGAAGACGTGTTTGCTAAGATATTTGATTTTGAAGAAGGCCTCCTAAGGAGGTAGTTAGAGTGGAAACAGGGGCTGTGGTACAAGGTCTGTTGTTTGTTAAGGGCGCGCTCGGAAGGGTGTATGCTGGACCTATTTGGGTTGAGAAACGAAAGTGAAGAAACGTGCTCTGATACCTTACCGGGTCCCATGTGTATGGGAACCATCTGAGGGTCAGAGAAAGAAAAAGAGAACGAAGGCCGTTGAACATTCGTTTACCAGAGCTAATAGTGGCTGGAATGGACACCCGCAACGAGATATTTCCAGGACGGGGTCTCCGAGCTTTGGCGACGCAATCCCGCCGTTTCGATGGGACAACACGATCTCGGCCTCAGAAAAAGAAGGAAAATCGGTGGGAAGAGGACATGCCGACGGCGCATCACCTTACCACCATACGGCCCCAACCACCGTACCACACCCATCAGAAGCATCCAATTTACAGCATACGCCTACTCGTGCGTAAAGTGTCCATCGAACTCATCCTTAGCCGCTCCATGTGCCTCGCCTCCTCCTCTTTTCGCATCCTTCCCTCCTCCATCCTCTCCGGGCTAAAACTCTGATGAGCGTCGCCTCGGGCGCGCTGGTTCAGATTGCTGTTGTGTGGGTGGGTTTGCGTGGGTGCGTAGTATTTTTGAGTGCCGGCACTGGTGACGCGGGGTTGTGGCAGGCCGGTTGGGCGGCTGGGTTGGGGTAGTCGTGGTGGTGGTGATGCGGGTGCCGGGCAGAGATAGGAGTTTGACTGGAAGCTGAATGGATGTGCTCGTGGAGCATCTCGGCGAATATCTACAGAACGTGCTGTCCTTGCACGAGCTGCCACTTGGTCCATATCTTCCATTGGAGGGTAGAAGTACCTATTACCCGGACCTTGAGGCGAACCCGCCGGTCGAGTTGGTTGGGATGGTCGTCTCGAAGACAACGGTGACCTGATATCTGGCGGTGGGTACTGGGGAAACCTCGCGTCAGAATCCAGAACCCAGCCTGTTGACGGTTGTTGACTTGGATATTCAAATGGAGAATCTAGGGTCAAGGGCGACATGCTAACGTAGCGGGACGGATCAACACTGTAATTTGGATTTATTCGCGAGGCGCCATAACGGCTTTGCTGAGACTGCGCTGGGATTTGAAGGGGGTCCGATGGAGACATGAAGTGGTAGTTTGGTGGAGGTAGTCGGGGGGTGTCGACGAAAGGGGTAGCTGTGCCAGCGGAAAAACAGAGTTTGTCGTCGGGGTTGAGCCATCCGTCTTCGTCGTCATCGGAGTCGAAAGTAATGGCAGCACCGGGTATGCTGCCAGGAGTAACGGGCAGGGTGGCTGGTGCTGGTTTGGGCAGCGGCGACAGTGGCGGTGTACGAGGGTTTTGGCGCGAATGGCGATGGTGGCTAGATGATGGGAGTCTATCGTAGGCGAGAAGTGGGGCAAGACGTGGGGCACGAGGTGGAGGTGCGATGTCGAGGGGACGTAGTGCTGGCGATGGAGCGGTTGAGGTTTTAGAAGAAGCCGCAGTGACAGGAGCGGTATCTTGGACGGGAGTTTCGTTCTGGGATGTCGGAATTGGATCCTCGGAAACATCCTCAACGAATGGTCTTGTCGCCCTCAATTTCCCCTCTTTCAACCTCCTCCGTGCCGCCGACTTGGCCTTGAATCTCTCGCCAGCTCTTCTCTGCGTCTCGGTCTCCGGCGTCCACCACGCATAGCTTGGGGCTTCGTTGACTAATTGGTCCGCTACCTCCCCTATCTTTTCCAATCGGGTCAGGATACTTTTCACAGATCGCTGCTCAACCCGCTTCTTGAAAGTCGTCTCGAAACTGGAGATGATAATTTCTTTATGTAAACCACGACGTTGCCATACGGCGAGGTAGGTCTGCTCTTCAGGGTTGAAGGTGTTGCTGATTGGGTTGCTGGGTCGCGGGACGAAGGAGAAGTGGACTGGTGATTGGAGGCGTGGTGGGGATGGAGGATTTGAGGGACGATTCGCACGTCGGGCGTTCTCCTGCGGATAGCTGGGTGGGTGTTGATTAGCAGATTGGAAACTCTCTGGTTGTTTTTTTGCCAACTGGCGACTTGACAACTCAGTTTTTATCGTATGTGAGTCGAGACTAGCGCTACCACTTGGTACATTGACACCTCTGCTCGATCCATCCTCTTCACTCTTTTCGACTTTAATATTCGTCATATTGGAAGAATTTTATGAATACTGCAGATGTCTGACTGTGAACGAAAGAATGTTTGAAGGGGTACATGGTCTTTATATAGGAAAGGTACAAATGAAGGTGTGTTGATGAACCTTAGCGTTATTTGGGTAGTATTCACATCTCCACTGTGACACGATGATCAACACTCAAACGAAGCGGTAGGTATAGTATTCGGTACCAATTCACTCAAATCGTCCCACTCCGCCCGCTCGACCCTCACCTGACTCTACTTCACCTCACTTACCTGGTCAACAACACTTGGCGGTATTCCTTGATCAGCAATTGCCTTTAGGTCCGCCTCCCCCATCTCACCGTCCCATCCATGGGCTACGAGATATGCTCGAAATTTCTCATCTTCGTTGGAGAGATCATCCCCTTTGATATCCGGAACGAAGAAATACGTTACTAGGACACCAGCTATGCCACAGATGGCAGCTACGATAAAGGTCCATCGTTTACCAGCGTGATCCTGTATTGGAGTGAAGACTTCAGTGCCTATGGCGGCGCCAGCTTTCCCCACAGCTGCGGAAATCCCATAGCAGGTCCCTCGGACAGCCGTCGCGTAGCTCTCTGACGATAGAAGACCGAGCATGTCGCCTGGGCCCATATTCCCTGAAGATTGCATGAGCCCATAGAAGATTACAAAGAGTGGGATAATCTTCGTAATTTGATTGTAAGCGCAGCCAATAATTAGTCCAAATACCACTTTGACTTGTCAGTACGGGCTTTCTATCAACTACGGAACTACTTACGGTAGCCGCTGAAGCCGAGCATCATCGTGTTCTTTCGGCCCAATCTATCGCAAAGATATGCTCCAAGGAACACTCCGGGCAAAGCAATAGTACCAAGTAGTAGCTGGTACTCTCCGGTCTTGAAAATGTTACCGTTTAGGACCACACTAGAAATGATTCGGCCAGAGAAAACACCATTTGGAAACGTGACGAAATCGTATATGAACCAAGCCCCGCAGGTCCCGATTAACGACTTCCAGTAGTATCTGATCACGAGTCCGTATGGCACCTTGGCCTTTATTGCACCTCTACGGTAAAGCTTCGAGTTTAGCATCTTGATTCGAAAATAGAACACGGTCAGTGGCAAGAGGCAGCCTATGCCAAAGCATACCCTCCATACAGTCGAAAGATGATTTGTTGTGGCTGCAGAAAGGACAATCAAGAATACAGTCACAGCCAGGGGACCACCAAAGGAAAGTGGGAGATTAGTCACGAGGATGAAGATCGGTCCACGATGTTTCAACGCATGCTCATTCGCAGCTTCGGAGGCAGATGTAGACGATGCTGGATATTCTCCGCCTGTTCCAAATCCAACGATACCTCTCGATATTGTCATCATCCAAAACATTCCATTGATCGTGATGCCGTGCGAAGCAGTAGCTAGAATACCTCCAATCACAATCATAGCTGTAGTTGTAACAATCGCGACTTTCCGGCCCAGATAATCGCAAGTCAAGCCTATGACCAATTGGCCCAGGATTTCGCCAACAAGAAGGGCGTTGGAGACTCGGGTGCTAACAGCCGAGGTGTACTGTTTCGGGTACTCCTTCTTAAGTAGGACGTTCGTCATTGTCCTTTCATCATATCAGCAATACAGTCCTGTCATGGAGAGGGAAGGCACACATGAGGTTATTCTGGTATCCATCACTGATGAGAGCAAAGCCGCTGCAGAACTTCAAGTACAATCAGTTCAATGTAGAGGCATGATAGAACTCAGATATGTTCTCAGAACATACAATGGTGAAAATGTCAGAGAGCGACTGTCTCTTAGAAGAGACCTCTTTTGACGGCGCAGCCGGATCTGAAGGTACTGCGACCGTGTTTGGTGCGCCAGGAGTCTTCTTTACAGACCCGCGGTCTTCATTGCTGCTGGACGGGTCAAGAGCTGACATTTTGACCAGAGAGAAAGCAGGACTCTAAATGGTTCGGAGAGTCAAAGGCTGGGGCACAATGAAGCACTAGAGGAATGATGCGCCGCTGTAAGGGACACACTACTGTCTTGTCTAGAAGAGTGACTGGTAGAGGTATGCGAAAGAGCGAAAGACGCAGTGCGGAAGGCGGCTCAGGAAAGCACGATCATGGATAATGGTGAAGGGAGATGGACGCAAAAGGTGTGGCAAACCAACTACCTACTTTGGTGACGATAGAGAGTATCTAAGGTACCCCGCAAAGCCAATGAAACCCACACGTGAGCCTGCAGCGGCAATCGTGCATGATAATGTTGGAAACAAAACGCAAGAAGATACTACCACAACCGTGAGCAGCATAGCGAGCGCAGCGTTGAAGGCGAGGGAGCAGTACCTTGGAATTGAAGCAATAATGCCCTCTGCGGGGCCTAGAATTGTACGTCAGTCAACTTAAGCTTACAGTACTCGTACCTACCTTAGCGAAGCAATATGAGTGCAAAATTACGGTAAAACTACTTGTTGTAATTTAATCGATGAGCACACTGTAATGTTCATGTATCGTAGAAGTATCTGTTTGTATGAGCATATTGATGAATATATGATTACACGCGAAAAGGCTCATTACGTACTGTTGGTGGGCATTGTTCGCACAGGCTCTGTGTCTTGAGACCCAGGAGTCAATACGGAGGTACTTCATGAAAGCTAATGCAATCCCAGCAGATCGACTTGACGAAGCCTTCGGGACCCCCGGAATAGATCATCAAGCGACCGCAAACAGAATGGGAGCTAGCACGAATGAAGAAACCGTTGAGGAAGAAGAACCTCCACTCGTCCAAAACGTCAGAACTGTAGGTGACGGAAAGGCAGAGCCACAAGAGCCGACATGGAACATGTCACCCTTCAGTGAGGATGGAAGTATTCGAGCAGATGATTCCTAGCTCAAGGGCGACATGAGAAACGTCCAAAAAAAAGACAAGAAGATGATGCTTGCCAGACGATTAGGAACCTCGGTTTGGATGACGAATAGATGATAGATGATCAACAGAACCCGATTACGAGTATGATGAAATTGAATATACGCTGTAGTATTAGATTGTGGTTTACCAAATAGCCCGTCACTTTGACTACGCTGAATGGACGTGGTTACTTCAGTTATGGACACTCTGTCTGCTAGGGCTAATTCAACCCGACTCGTCCCGGCCCTTCATGCTCAACCTTCTCTGCTTCATTTTCGACAGCACATGGATAGTAAAGGATAGTCGTTGGGGAGAGCGGTCTGCTTCGTATGGTGCCGTTCATTGAGGAAGTCTAGATCTTAGTATGTTTTGGTGCAATTGGGAAAGGGCAACCGGAAAGCTGGGGCTACCTGCTGAGAGTCAATCAATTGAGCGCAATGGCCAGTGAACTCTCAATGAGCCTTTTTGATGAGTTTTCGAAATCTTCAGGGTGCAGAGATAGGATGTTACAATCAACCAGTGCAGTCGATGAAGTCAGATGTAATGATAATTGAATTGAAACTCCACGACAAAGCAAGCCAACATTTCTCAGACATGTAGATCCCGTGGACCGCCGCTGCATGATTCTTACAAAAATGCATCACGCTGTCGAGCGCATCCAGGATTGGGGGAAAGGACATGGTTTGCCAGACTGAAAGGGATGATGGCGGGCAAAATGCCGCCGCAACGAATATTTTGCTGCCGAGGTTACGCAGTCGCTCGTGCAAAGGCAGGGCCGTTTCGCCGATTTAATGGAGGCATTGGTATGGTTTGCGCCTCAGAGGGAAGAGGTGGCCGGCCTGCGACTCGCATTCGAATGACTCAGACTTCACAGCATTCGAGCTCGCCCTCAAAAGCCTCAGGCACTTTAAAGTTCATGCTGCAGAGATTCATGGAATCTATATGTCTGACAAATGCTAGTTGTCGTTATTTGTTATTTCAATGAATTAAGATATCTACACGCGCTATTGTTAACGTCGACCGTTCTCCTCTGGCTGTGATTATAGGTTTGGAAGATTTGAGGCGTCCAGTGATCTTGAAACGGATAGCACATTGATAGAACGAACGATAGGGAATGAATGTGAATACGTTTCGGTACCACCACACGATCCTCAGCCGTGGTCATCGTCGCTTTTGTCCTCACCAATTTTGCGCTTATTTCATTTGCAGGCGACACATGTAGCCTATGAGATACCGGGAAAATTGTCACCTCGACCGTGCCTGTAGAACAATGGACTGGCCGGACACGCAGACATCATATCCATATTCGCGTCAAGGGTGACGTACCAATCAGATTGGCCTCTCATCCAACTCCGAGTCTCTATACCTGCATCAATGCGCATTCTAGATCTCCCAAGCTCTCATCCAGGTCGACCGGAAAATTCCGACAAGATGATAACATCCTCTGCCGGCCAAGATTCGATCAGCTTCTCTCGTATACGGACTTTTTGGTGATGCTTGAATATGCGGCTCATGGAGCCCAATCTCGCCAAGTTCTTTTCAGACACTCTGCTGACAGATACAAGCAACCTAGGATCTTGGCCCCGACAGATTCTGCTGACTTTCGCCTGTAAGCCAAATTCAGGCTTGCCAATCCAGTATGCATTTTGATCCCTCAGGTTCCATGGGTTGTTCATTGATCTTGACAGCTCTCCATCGTTGAGATGTCGACAAACTGCAGTTTTGAGCGACGGACAGTGCCATGGATATACCCTTTGACACCTATGCTCTTCTGTCTCGAAGCACAGAGATGTCATGCAGGCAAAAGTGGCGCATTGCTCAGAGTCAGCTAGGACCTTAGCCCATAAAGTAGCTTTTTCACAGGGTACTTTGACGCACATCGACATCGGTGTATCTGGTGCAATATCCTGACGGCAAGCAATTATGAGTCTTTCGTTTGTGCGGTCAATTCCCGTATCTCGAAGGACGATTAGAACGTATCTTATTATCCGCTCGACAGTTGGCTTCAGATCACGGTTCTGGGACTCCCTTTGTTCTAGCCAAAGTCTCAATTGCTGTCCTTTTAGGGCCTCAACTATGCCCATTTCTCTCAATTGCGCCCACGTTGGAGTAATAGGCAGATCGTGCGCAAATGCTGGCAGAACATCTGCCACGAGCACTCGTAATGGCACCCTTCGAGCGACACCAGTGCAAAAGCTTACTTGCAATCCCCAAGGCTGATCTAGAGCATGGTAAGGAACCTCCCCATCCAACGAGCTTAAGTAGCGCTTCTTCCAATTTGTGCCTTCGTGCCAAGTCCAAGTTTTGTTGAATTGAATTTGGCCACCAACGAATTGTTGCGCAGTAACCATCAAACCGGCCTGAAACTGCGTGAATGACCAATACTGAGAGTTCGTCCCCAGAGGCTCTAGACGTTCCCTGAACGACGGCCATTCGTCTCTCAGGACCAATGTACAATGTGCGGTCTCCAAGACTGGCTGGCCGATGCGTATTGTGGTCCTGGCGTCAAACCTGGCATCGAAAGCATGAAGAGGTGAGATGTCCCTGCTCCAATGGAACACATTTGTGCTTTCAGCCACGGGTTTTACGGAGCCTCCCCCAATCATGATGCTTGCCACTCTCCCCCTAACATTGTCAGGGTCATTAGTGACAAAATTCCCTGGTCCCCACGTGTCCACAAGATCTTCCGCAGTCGTCAGAAGATCATAGGATTGCGGCCCCCCCGAACCTTCCTGATAGGTATTGAATACGAGGACAGGGTGCTCTACCATACCGTCTAAGCATGTAAATCGCTGAAGCTTGACCGATATTTCTGGCGCGTTCGGTTCAATATTCTTGACCCCGTATAAGTGGACTGTCCCAATCGCGCTGTCGAGAAAGCACGGATGTAGTGGACCAATGTGCGCTCGGACGTATAGGACAAATCCGAGATTGAGGAGCTGTACTGCTAAAGAGCAAGATTGGAGCATCCTATCGTAGACTTCCGTCTGTATATCACTCGGTCGATAATACAAGTAGAATATTTGACAGAGAGACTCCGCAATGTTGACTATCTCCCATATCAAGCGCAGCCGCTCGACTGTTGGTACAGCTTTGTTGAAAATGCGCTCAAGGTTAATGAGAAGCCTCACTATATGGTAGAACTCAATTCTGCAGAGTTCGATAGCTCCTTGGGATAGGGTGGGTTCCGATGGCGCCAGACCAGTCATACTCAGGACAGTGAAAGAATCGCAGCATAGGCCCCACTTTTGCGCCGCTGCCACTGCACCACAGAATTTTTGCAGGGGGGTTATAAGATCTTTCAGCAGCCCGTTCAACCTTTGACTATCGTCCGGGGGGATTTTTAGGCCCAAGCCAAGTATTTCCTCATCCTGCCTTTGTCTAGCCAAAGCCGTTCTTTCGGTAGGGCAGTATGTCACTGACGCGATCAAAGGCTTCTTGTCGGTGGTAAACACAACTTGACCGAACGTAATGATAGGGTCTCTGCTATCGATAGAAACCGATCTGCCAAGGTGGTCTCGACGAATAGTTGGCAGTATTCCAGCCAAACCACAAAGTCTCTCGATAAGATAAGTAATATCATCTTCTGTAGATGATGAGAGCTTGCTCCTAGTTGGATCTACAGTCTCTATGCCGTCGTTGTATCTTATCTCATCGGGAGCGATTAGATTCTGAGCTTGTTCTCGATGGACGCAATTTGGTTGGTGGAAATCAAGACTGATGGTTCCCTCTGGTGCTAGATATGGCTCAAAGCAGATCCAGGGAGAATGGTATCTCTCAGATACTAGCAACTCAGCAATCTCTTCCGATGCATACCCCAGCTCCTGCAGGTCCCGAAGCCACTCAAAATCGGCCAGAGCCACCGTATCAAATCTTCTGTCTAAGATCTTCTGGACAGGACCAATGTAGCCTTGGTCTATAGTCGCCCGCAATGTGGTAGGAGTAGGACCAATTCCTGCTTCCGCATATCCAGTCGGAGCTATAATTACTGGAGACGCGTATGATGCCGCCTGCAGCGCGTTGTTATAGCCTCCATCTTGAGCGTTGACCTCCGCTTCTGTATCGAGAAGGCGCCGTATTACTTTCTTATGGCCTCCCGCTGATGCTGCCTGTAATACGTTGCTAGAGTCTCCACCTTGAGCGGTGACCTCCGCCCCTCGACCGAGCAGGACCTGCGTCACTTTCTCGTGGCCTTCCGATGCTGCCGCCTGCAGAGCGTTTCCATGGTATCCACCTTGAGCGTTGACCTCCGCCCCTCGATCCAGCAGGACCTGCACCACTTTCTCATGACCTCCCCGTGATGCCGCCTGCAGAGCGTTTCCATAGTGTCCACCTTGAGCGTTGACCTCCGCCCCTCGATCCAGCAGGACCTGCATCACTTTCTCGTGACCTTTCCGTGATGCCGTCTGCAGAGCGTTGCCAAAGTGTCTATCTTGAGCGTTGACCTCCGCCCCTCGATCCAGCAGAACCTGCATCACTTTCTCGTGACCTCCCCGTGATGCCGCCTGCAGAGCGTTTCCATAGTGTCCACCTTGAGCATTGACCTCTGCCCCTCGATCCAGCAGGACCTGCACCACTTTCTCATGACCTCCCCGTGATGCCGCCTGCAGTGCGTTGCCGAAGGATTCACCTTGAGCGTTGATCTCTGCCCCTCGATTCAGCAGGACCTGTACCACTTTCTTGTGACCTCTCAATGCTGCCGCCTGCAGTGCGTTGCCGAAGAATCCACCTTGAGCGTTGATCTCTGCCCCTCGATCGAGCAGGACCTGCATCACTTTCTCGTGGCCATTCAATGATGCCGCCTGCAGTGCGTTGCCATGATATCCACCTTGAGCGTTGATCTCTGCCCCTCGATCCAGCAGGATCTGCATCACTTTCTCGTGACCTTTCCATGATGCCGCCTGCAGAGCGTTGCCATAGTGTTCACTTTGAGCGTTGACATCTGCCCCTCGATCGAGCAGGACCTGTATCACTTTCTCGTGGCCATTCAATGATGCCGCCTGCAGTGCGTTGCCGTAGGCTCCACCTTGAGCGTTGACCTCTGCCCCTCGATCGAGCAGGACCTGTATCACTTTCTCGTGGCCATTCAATGATGCCGCCTGCAGTGCGTTGTTGTAGGCTTCACCTTGAGCGTTGACCTCCGCCCCTCGATCGAGCAGGACCTGCACTAGTTTCTCGTTGCCTTCCGCTGATGCTGTCTGTAGTGCCTCGCTATCGTATTCTTTTTGCGCGTTAATCTTTATAGCAGTTCTACGTGGAAACATAGCTTGAGTCAACGAGAAGTCGATTGCGATCTCGATATTGAAGATAAGAAGTAGAAAGAATTGACGCAATTTTTATTCTTCAATCATTTGAAAGATCATCGATGGCTCGATGCAGCCTTATAAAACGCAGCTGATGAGTGAAGCCAATCATATAGGCGATTACCGCCAGCCACATAATGGGCCGCACACGTACATAGCCACGACGCCCTACCACCATCGAGTCTACGAATATGTATGCCAAATCTCACCAGATAACAAGGTTGGGAGGCAATTGAAAAGCTTCGTCGCCGAGGATTCGGTCCTGTATTCTCATCCACAATGCAAGGCAGCGGGACTGGTCCTTCCGAGCGTTACGGATACGCACTTCAAGAATCACACGACGAATGTGCACAAGATATTTTAGCGAGCGTAAGCGCCCCATCTACGGAATACCTGCTCGACTTTCGTTCTTTCAGTCAGCCACTTTCGACGTCTTTTCTCTCTAGCGCCATAGCAACCGTCTGACCATGTACATATGTCTCGCGTCTCAAGTCTTTCGTGCGTCTATATTAGAATTCACCATATATGCAAAGCTGTACCATTGATACTGGTTCGTATGTGACACCCTTACAGTAGAGACCAGTACTGAAACACGCACCCAGTGCATCTTTTGCTTCGGTAACGAAGATCTGTCGGCAGCTGATCGATTGAAGACTTTCGCCAGTCGCGGCGACCTTAAAAAGCACTTCCATCGCAAACAATGCCGCCATTATCCGGACGGTCAGCCAACCGTGTGCTCTCACCCCCAGTGCGACACTACTTGAACGGCGAAATGCATTTGCAGAGTCATGCCGAAATGGTCTACAAGAACCCCACTTGACCTCTGCTGTCGCAGATTGGACGTCTGCGTCCAAGTCCTCTAGACATTTCCGTACATTCTTCCATCAAATTGTAATGAGCATCGACCCGATAAGAACAGAAGCCCGCTCCAATTATGCTGCTACTATCGGGTCTACGAGTATGCCAAACCCCACCAGATAGTGAACAAGGTTAGGAAGAGAAAAGCTGCATACGAGGGTTCGCCTTCCGTTGCTTGGAATGTGAGGGTGGTATGTGGATTCCTCTGTTGTCGACCCCTTATCTATCTAAGTCCTTGAGCGTGAGGTAAAATAAAGCTAAGAGTGTACATCCATTCTCCAGGTCATACATCTTGATAAAAGATTTGTAATCTAAAGAGTACATTCCATGAGTGTTCGTTCCTCCTGGTCACCACGAACAGAGAACATGCTAAGAGCCCGTTAGTCCCCGAGTGGTCTTGACGGCCGGGGAGGTACAAAGACTCCCCTTTGAAGCCATTGACAGCAAACATGGTGGCACTGAAATTTGAGTCGAAGGCCGGCCAGGCCAACGCCTTGTTTACACCTTCTTTGCAGGCGCTTCTTAGCAGCGAGCAGTTGCGAACGATGTATTTTGTCGACCATTTACGACGAATTGGTCTTGGGGGGGATGTTGCAATTACCGCAGCAGAGTTGGGAAGGAGAAATCACTAAAGAGAGAGATACGAAGCATGGGCGCGGAAGGCCTCGCAAGCAATATCTCGTTCGATGGAAACCGTCCTGGGTAGATGGTGCTCGTCTCACCGCCCCGGAATTGCTGCAGAACTGGAAGGAGGAGAAGGCGTCAAAAGGTAAGCGTTGAGCAAAAGACATCCAGCGACCGACTGTCGCCCCATTCTTCCCATTTTTCTGGCCTATAAGCTGTACAAGCGGGTTTCACGAGCAAGACAGTTTTAGCAGATGGTGCACTCTCATGACTTCGTTGTCTTATTCTTCATATATAGCAATGCCGTACGTAATTATCCGCCACTTTAGATATGTGCCCCCCCCCCCTTCTCACTCTCTCTGCTTCAGAGCTAATCTGAGGCCGAAAGTCACTCAGTAATGATTTCTGTTCCACCTTAGACGTATTCGAAGAGAAAAAGTTGATGAAGCTCACCTTCAAAACCTTTAGTCATTTACATATCAGCTTAGACGTTGAAGTCTGAAGCTTCAGAAATGCTCTTTTCTTCAATTTCTGTACCGAAAATGTTCGAATAATATTCATTGCGCGTAGACATTTCATACAATGCGTTAAAATTTATTCTTCTACTATACAAAAAGCATGCATATAAAGAGAACAATGCAAGCGTGAAACAATTTGTCATCTCTGAAAAATTCTGCGACAGAGAAAAGAATATAAAGACAACATATAAAGATTACAAATCTTCTGACGATAGTGGGTGAAAGGGTTGATAGCTCGTTAAATTTTTCAATTCTCGCTCGTCGAAACATGATCTTGACTTCGATCATCTTATTCTGATCGATGTAAAGATTCCCTAAGTTATTGATCGTATCTTTTTCGTCTTGAGTCATAAGTTCGTGCATTCAATCTTTGAAAGATGAGCTTGTACATCTGAAAGACTCGCTGTTGATCTTGAGTTGACAATAGTTGGTCAGCAGTAATTTTATGAGTAATAATCACTGTCAAGGTTTCGAACGAAGAGTTAATTAAGTTGAACGCATTGAAAGAAAGTGTCATATGTTTAGTCTAAATTATATTAGGTTAGCTTTGCAGTTCTATACTCTGATTCTGTTTTCAGATTCCCTCATCTATGTAGCATTGCCGTCTCTTATCTTTCCCGCATGCTTCTGATAGTAAGCAGAGCGCGCAACGAAGAAAAGTCTTTTCTCCGAGGCTGATGTCTATCCGTTCATGTTATGAGCCAACGTGGCTCAAGCGACGTCTGAGATTGCACTCTCTCGTCAGCTTCGAATGCGAGGGTCATTTAATGAAGATTTGTATTCTTCATCATCAAGAGAATTGTTCTCACCTGAATCATAAATAATTCATGCGTATTTATCTTGGTTTTCTTCGAGCCACTTAGACCTTCCTCAAGGTCTCTGTATCATGCGAACAGGTTGACTGACGTCACTGAACATTCTATCGACAGCGTCTTCAACATGGTTGCTGCAAAATTAGTGATGTTCTTTTAAGCGTCGTAGTTTGTCATTTACCTTGCTTTAAAGCTGTCATCACATGAAGCTCGAGCAATTGATGATAGCTGCGGAATGGGACGCTCTATTCTCTTCGACTTCTTCTGAGCAGGATGTAATTCTTCTGTCTTCAAGATTCAATATGTCGTCGATTGCATTGGTTTATGATCATGCAACAAATGCCTTCTAATATCAAGGCTGATGTCGGATGCCGCTATTTCTCCAAATGGCGGTGATGGTGTGAAGGGGATCATAGCATCAGAGCGAACGAAGTAGATGTACTGAACTCCCGGGCGGGTGGAATAAATTCATCTCGTTTGGAGATTGAGTGATAGCCTACTTGGATGAAAGATTGTAGGGCTCCCGTCCAAGACGCCCCTGGAAGACTGATCAGCGGCATACCCCTAGCGTAGAGTCCAAAATCTTGCTCGCCCAACCCATCCAGATTGCTGCGAGCCACAAGGAAGAGCCTTTTGGATTTTCTTTTCTGAGTTCTGACGCCGAGCAAGTGGGCCCCAATCAACTTACAGGGCACTCTAGGCTCGAAAAACCCGACGCCTTCGTCGCAACAGCTCAGCGTTATACATCGACTGACGCATCTGGACAGCCCTTCTCCATAGTACAGCACCTTCCTGTTACGGTGGGTAGACCACACTTTGTTCTCGTACGCGCTATCGCTAGTGCGTTTCATACCTTAGCTGACCAGCCATCGAAACGTCAATTTCCAGGTTACGAGTAATCAATCATGATAACAGTCTGCTGTGAGAGGCTGGCATAATAAACGGTTTTGGACCTGGGCGCGCCATCCACCCTTCTGCATTCTCCCAATCAATATGCCTCAACTTGTATGGCTTGTGACTGGGACCGCGACGGGGATTGGAGAACAGCTTGTTCATGCCATCCTCGACCGCGGCGATAAGGTCATAGCGTCTGCGAGAAAAGCTTCGGATCGACTGAAGGCTCAGAGAGATGCTGGAGCCGCGATATTGGATCTTGATGTCACAGCTTCGCAGTCGGATCTCGATGCCAAAGTCAACGAGGCCTGGAAGATATATGGCAAAATCGATGTACTTGTCAATAATGCTGCCTACATCGAAGCCGGCTTCCTCGAGGAGATTGGGTAAATCCACATTGGCTGCTTGGACCATTTGCTGTATCTGATTCTTGCGGTTCCGGCAGGGACGAGAGAACACGCAATGTCTTTTCGACCAATTTCTTCGGCACCATGAACCTTACACGCGCGATTTTACCGCACCTTCGAAAGCAAAGAGCGGGCACATTGCTTTTCATGAGCTCAATCCTCGCTTGGGAGGCTATTCCCACCTCAGGAGCTTATGCTGCCACAAAAGGGTCCCTTGAAAGTACGTCCCTACGGCTCCATAGTCAGGATTGAGCGTGTTGCTTACTTTGCTTTGAATCAGGTGCTGTGCTCTGTCTCAAAGAAGAAGTGGCCGCCTTTGGGATAAAGACCTGCATGTTGATCCCCGGCCACTTTCGCACTGAGATTCTTTCTCCGCAAAAAATTGTATACGGGGCCAGAGACATATTTGACTATGCGGAAGCCAACAAGATGTGCGAGGCTGCTGTTGTCAGCTTGCACCAGAAGCAGCTGGGCGACCCCAAAGGCGCCGCAGTCCGGATTGTAGACGCTGTTCGTTCGGAAGGCGAAGCTGCCGGCAGAAAAATGCCCTCGATGCTGCCCTTGGGCCAAGACGCCGTCGAGATTATCCGGAAACGCTGCAGAGCAACAGTAGAGATATGTGATGAATGGGAGGCTTTCAGTAGCAAGACAACGACGCAGAATCTGTAAGGCCGAGACTTGTCATGGACAGCACATAATTTCACCACATCACAGTACGATGGCTGCACCGATGTGATTAGGATATTGCCCACAGTGATCCCATACACAACGTGTACTCTGTAACGTATATGTAAATGTGCATTATCCTAACGGCCCTTGCGGGTTTATGTGTATGTTTTTATTCAACATGTATTCCTGACTTCAACATGAGCGAACTGATGTAAATAACCTGCAGTTCACTAAATCAAATTCTGCTTTTATCTTTGTAAACGGGTAACCGAAAATCTTTAAAAACGAAAACTCGTGAGAATCGGCACACTCAATGAAGCTTATGACGTCTTGTAACTAATCTTTATAGTCATAAAAAGCGTAATACATATTTGACATGTAATGTACAAGATGCAGACTCAGTGATGTAATAATTTTTACAGTTTCATCCTGTTATGTTCATTTACCATATGTGGTTGTTTGCGGAAGTGACACGAACGATACATGACTTACCTAAATGAGATAGGTATGTACATATGCACGACAACAATACGTACGACAATAACATGTACGATGATGCGATGTCCCCGCTCTAAGCTGTGAAGCTCCTCGACTTGTTATATATAAGTACGTTTACTACGAGCTAGTACCCTTTATCATATCACATCACACGGTATAATATCACTCACCGTCATGGCCGACCGCAAAATCGACTGTCATGCTCACTTTGTTCCTGAATTTTATCACAAAGCCCTCCTGGACAATGACATTACGGAACCTGACGGCATGCCTGGGATTCCAGCTTGGAGCGCGGAATCACATCTCGAATACATGACTGTCAGTGTGTTTTTCAACGTTTTCTTCCCCACGTTTGTGTCGAAACCATGAATCTATGACATCTCAAACGTCACTTTTTGGCTATTTCTGAGAGCAATCCTCTCACGCAATTATTCTATTGTTTCTTTGTGTCTCAAAGGAGTATTTTCTGAACACATTCAGGCCACCGGCATCGCCAAGTCCATCCTCAGCCTCTCCTCCCCCGGGACGAATATCTCTTCTGATCCCCCCTTCAACAAGACATTGACGAGGCAAACGAACGAGTTCGCCGCAGACGTGAAGCGGCAGTACCCCGATCGCTTCGGCTTCTTTGCCAGCTTGCCGCTTGACAAGGATAACATGGACGCTGCGTCTGAAGAAATTGCGTACGCCCTTGACGAACTAGACGCAGATGGATTCGTTCTGCTCTCAAATACACCCGGAGTTTATCTTGGCGATCCGCTGCTGAGGCCTGTGCTGGCCGAACTAGACAAGCGGGCTGCGCTGGTATTCGTACATCCCACCATTGCTTGCTACCCACAAATGCATGGGCACGAGCATCATTCGTCACCAGCGGAGCAGTATGCCAATTCTTCGCCGCTGGCAAGTTTATATAGAGCGCCATTGTTCGAATTCTTTTTTGACAGTGCGCGATCAATCCTCGATCTTCTTGTCTCGGGGACGATTCTTCGTTTTCCTCTAGTCTCGCATTGCGGAAATGTGCTGCCGAGTCTTTTGGATCGCATGTAAGTCAAATCTCCGGATTTCTTCTCGCCCCTTTCGGATTGAGTTCATCTGCTGTATCGCAAGCCCTTTTCAGGCGATCGCTAAAGCAATGCTCACAGCACACGTTTCATTCCTCCCTTGTCCATCTTCATAGAGTAATCGCCGACCGCATCCTCCTCGATAGTTTCCTGATATTGCGGCTTGGTCAGAAATTCAGTACCACCAGAGACGCTTGTGATATCACGGAAGAGCAGATTAAAACCGCGCTCAAAACCCAAATGTGGTACGACTTGGCTGGCGATCCAGTACCGAACCAGGTTTCTGCGTTGCTGAAGTTCACGGGAAAGGAAAGGCTGGTGTTTGGGAGTGACGTGCCATGGACGCCTTTCGAACTCACGAAGGCCTTGGTGGCGAAGATTGAGAGAGATCTGGCGGATTGTGTTGGACCGGACGCTGTGGAGATGATTTGGGAGGGCACAGCCCAAGGACTCCTCTCCCGGAAGGAAGAAGGCGATCCTGCTTCTGATCTTCGATAACGAATATCGCCCATTTTGCTCGGACAGGCTAGCAATATTGCGGCGACCCGAGTGCCTGTGAAGCTGGCTAGTCCAGGCGGTTGTGACAAGAGGATATCTATCCTCCCCCACCACCCATCATGTCTTGACATCCTCCGTTGCATCATCCCCAAATCACGAGCACACAGGTGCAATACACAGAAAGTGCAAAGACAGCTACGCCACGTCACGTCAGGCACAGACTCGGTCGAATGTCAATCTACCGAACCTTCTCCGATCTTCGGGCTATAGACTTGAGAACACGCCAGATCCGAGCAACTGATTCAATGCGAGCCCTACTTGAACCGTCCCATCTCCTATGAACTTTTCAATACTCGTAACTACCTAGCTATTCTTTCACAAGGCACAAAGCACCAAAAAAAAAAAGAGCGATCCCAACTCCGGACCCAACATTGGGGTCTTGCTGTAATTACTGTGCTCAACTATATTCCATGTTCATGCCTCTCCCACCTTCATGGTCCTCCAAGTCCCGCTTCCGCCGAGACTTTTGCAGAACAGATTTACTGGGGACGGTGCCATACAACACCAGCCTCTGGAACAATTGTACATTCGCTTTGTCCCGTCCCTTTTCAATTCCGACTTTTCCCGCCCGTCGAGGAACGCTTTGGAGTCTTGGGAAGGGGCAAGTATGCCCAGGGCGGGGGAATGCTTACGGCGACGTACTCCTTTGCTGAGTTCGTATGTGTATGCAATCGTCCCTGTATGAGAGCTTGGTCCGTGATGATACGTTGAGGTAACAGCTGTATGTGTGTCATACAGTAAACCATTTCTCATTACCCCATATCTCGGCTTTTTGCATATTTTGCTACCTGTTTCTTACCGGTTCCCTATACCAAGCTAGTACCAAATTTGAGGCAGCCATAGTACTCACGTTGTTCTCAAGAAGACCTGATCGCCAGTAGATCTCTTGTTCACTTCTTGTTCTCTGGGCTAAAATTTTCAAGGACCCATGACGACTTGTGACTGTTTTCTATTTCCGAAGTTGACGCTATCTGGCTCCTCTCATACTCGATCTCCTTTTTAGTGATCTTCAAAAGATAGCCCGATCCTTTCCTAGCAAGGATCCATCAACCTTTTGGCGTCTTTTCGACATGGGGAAAGGCCCCACCATGAACTTCCACTTCATTAAAACCTCGGGAGTAAAGCATCTGGCTCAACATTGTGAGTATCTCTGATCTTGATTGCCGTTGACAGGATTTTTGTGTGAAGGCTGTATTTCCTTAGTGATATGACTACAGTGGCAGGCTCATGATGTGCCGAATGGCAAACCAAGGTACTTCGAACGATATCATATGAAGATCTAATAAGGGCAAAATAAGGGCGAGGTGGTTCCCGCTACTCAATAGTGACCTTGGATACCGGGAAAGTATAGGCCGCTATGCGGAGGCCAATTATTTATATCTTCGTTACGAACGGGATGAAGAAGTGTGAGCCAGTGGTGGATGAGATGGTTCGCGGCTTCGTTAAGCGGTATGAGGAGGATCATGTCTCGGACTTTGTGGCGGGTAAGATTGTGACATAACATTATTGGGTTTAATACTGTCGTTGTTGTTTCTACCACGAAGTTATTGCAGTGTTGATGGAGGATAGGCATTTCTGACATATCGAAAACCACTGCCCACGCATGCTGTAAGCTATATAATGTCCTACATATCTACAAGTATGGCACTGATACCATCCCAAAAATTGATCAAACGCCTTGACTCGAAAAGTCTATCATAAAGAACCCTAGGAGAGTAACCATTCTATTGTCAACGCCCACTATATTTGCAAGGCTTGCAAAAAAGAGGCTATAGGCGCGTAATCCCTGTCTCAAGATAGTGCCGCACCAAGGCCATCACGACTTCAAGAGCGGCTTTTCTAGAAGCCCGGGAAGTATACCCCCAACCAGGTGGCGGAACAGGTGCTTGTAAGCTATATAGAGATATTGCTTTTGAAAAGGGGCCGATACTCTCTTCTTTGCACTTTGAACAGCTGTTGAGCATGTCTCAGAAGAATTGGGAAATTCAGTCCAGAGTGCAGAGAGAACATGGTAAAGTCGAAGTTGATTATGGAGGTTCGTGGGACAAATCGAAGAGGCTATCCTATCTGATGCTGCAACGAAAGAGGCGCTTCGACTTTACCTCCTGTGTTGTCGTAGGATTAGAGCATAAAGTACGTCACGCTTGCAGAAGGGAGAGTTACAACGGGAGGCAATCCAGTCAGCACGAATGCTGCGAGAGCTCTTCATCGCAACTGAAATGTATCTGACATGAATGCAATTGCCTTGAGCCCAGACCGTTGGCTGAAAAGTCCCAGCCAATTTGTGAACGAATCTCAAGAGAAAATTCAGAAGATGCAACGGCTTGATCTGACTTTCGGACATTGCCCGACAGCTTATCTTAGAATTCATTCTGTGCGACGGTATGCCCCTATTTCCTAACTGGCTTTCAGATAAACCGACCTTTCCAAATTTGAGCTAGCAGATCCTCGTAAGGGGTGGACAGCCACTGGCTTCGTAACAGCGAGACAGTCTGATATGTATCTTCTAGTAGAGCTAAAGAAGTGATATTGCCACGTCCAAACATCGCTAATCACTAGTGGCCGTAAATTCTCCCTTCCCTATCTATAGGAGTGGGTATTCTGCTGGAGCTTTGCACGGGCGTGAAACGACGGCCAGAGCTATGGAACCGGACGAGACTGTGACATGAGAGGTTTAAGGTTCGAAATTATGCATCAATAGGATACAGAACTATAGCTGAGACAGTGGGGATGGAAAGAGTCGCAAAGATGGGGGATTAGAACAGCAAAGAGCTCAAATTGATACAGCGCCAATGCTACCATAATATATCATCCGGAGGGCGTCTGAAAATGTTTTTTTCAATTTTCTCCACTTGCGAACAAAGCAGCTCGATTCAGTAGACTGATGACTCTCGAGGTAAGATATCCTCATTCCAGAAGATGGCTGTCGACTTTATGAGGTCAACGGCACGAGTGCCTACCTTAGTAATAAGAGATGTTGATCAATTAATTGAATGGCTTGACGGTAGCCGTTTGACCTTTGCAGGGCTACAGGGCGCCAAAAATCTCGAGCCAGGAGGGGATCGGGGTTACAGTGGTCAATCAGCCTAGGTAGGCTCGTTATGATTGTTACAAGACATCGATGTTGGCGACGGTATCATAAGTTGCAGTGCGAGTCAATTTAGATATTGACTCATCAACTGTGATTTCTGCGCGCTTGTCGGCAGACAAACCTTAAGTCGACACTGCTGCTATGAACAGGGTATGCCATGGTGCACTGGGTAGCAAATCTTACTATATAGGAAGTCTACGCTGTTATCGTGTCTCCAGCGACCAGGAGTAGTAACTCTAATTATTCAAGCCGAAGCTTTTCGACGGTTGCGACTCCTGTGATCGTCTACATCTTCGCATGAATGAATCGGACCTCTGTTGCTGCACAGGACAAGTCAAGATAATTTAGATAGATTATCTGGCGACAGTTACGTGTTTTATTTCGTGGGCTCCCTAACTTGATTGCCGTTGTGGTCGGATGGATATCATCTAGCCTGAAGAACGTATGTGATAGAGGTATATACTCGATAGCTTAAGATACTTGGAAATACCCTGTAACAATAATCATTCCTCACAGGTCCAAGTTTATGCAGCCCCTCTACGACTCGAACTCCATGCAGCCGTCTCTCCGTACGCACGCTATCAAAAAGCAAAACTTCACATGTTTACTCAGACGCTCACTATTCGGATTCTTTCCCTCTGAACTAAAGACTAACACAGGCGTATAATCACTCGTAAAAAGGAGGTCAGAGCGATGATATCCAAGTATGACGAGATTTTCGAGCATCGTAGAAATCTTAAGCATGAGCTCTGAATTCTTTTTCCACAAACGGTACGTAGAAGTATGAGATCAGTCAAGCACAGCATTATCAGCCATAGCAGCGAAAGAAGGCTATTGTAGGGGTAGCTAGCTGTGTTCATCAACCGAGCAATTGAGAAGCGTTCGTTGAGAACGCTCACGAACAGATCAAGCCATTTCGAGACCAGACCGTCTGCCACATCCTACCATGACGAAACGTGACACACGACGTACAATTGCGTAGTACCTGGTTGTTTTTCGGAGGATATCAAGTAGTAGAGAGTTTGGTTACCAGGCACACCATACAAGGTGATGTTGAGAAATGTTTTGTGAACGAAGTCGAGGACGAACGGCACATAAGCGTGCGATAGATGCCCGCTCAACCCAATAATACTTCGTGCGGAGTTTGATTGCTTTCAAAGTAAGAGAAGCGGAAGATGGAGATAGCATGTTGACAGAGTGAAGCACAGATCTTTCTAGAGATGCCCTATATCTTGTTCATTGGTCGGCATCGAGAATAAAAACGTGATTCTTGCCAACATGCTGTGGAACTAGATTATGAGAGTTCAATTATTCTGCCTTGAATGCATTAACACAGCCGATGTTTTAATCGTAATAAACGAAAGAGTTGCTGGTCTTCACAATGTATAGAGAAGATAGGCAGGAGCTGTGACAAATCAATGGTGGACCTTAATTCTCATTTTCTTTTTGAGCATGCTAACCTAGGGTCTAGTACAGGATTTTGTACAAGATCTTCCGTACTCCATTGTCCCGGGGTATCAAATGACCTTGTGCCCTAAAAAAGCAAGCTCGACACTAAAGACATAGCCATTGTCGTCGCCAGTATCTGAGTTACCGCTACACATGCAGTTTGGCAGCTCCTACTCCTTCGCTCCTGTCAAGACCCCAACACTCCTTCAAATGTCCTCGTCCATGGTAGTCGCAGAGTCTTTCCGATCTTTCATGTCAGAATTGCTCAGTGTATTGACAAGGCTGACACTGCCTTGGTTGGTTTCCCCTTGAGATATTCCAGCCTTGCCAGTCGTGGTATTTTGTGTATCCCCACCAGCTTCGCCATTGATACCAGTAGCCGGCAGAGACTTTTTTAATGTCTGCTTCAGAAGGCTTTCTTTCCCAGCGCGGATCTTGCGATTCAAGTTCAGTTTCAGTAGGCGCTGGCGTACTTTTGGCTGTGCATACCGTATATCGAACAGGTGTTGGCGATGGTGCGGCTTTAATATATCCAACTTCGCGAGGTATTTGGGTTTGAGATCCGTAGAGCTGGTGTCATAGAAGCAGATGTAGTGGCTTTGAGGTACTAAGCGAATCATGTCGAAATTGTCCGGGACTTGATGGTTATGAGCCGGAAGCTGTCATGATATCAGTACTCGTAACAAACGCATCACTCGATAAGAAACCAAGGCGTACATCTCTGCCGAAGTACCATGCGCATCTTCGTTTGTTGTCCACCAAACTCTTGCCAAAAGGTCGAAATAAGATATGATAGAACTCCTGTGCGATCCATTTGCAGGTTCTGTCCTCATCGTCCATATATGACAACAAATCAATTTTTTTTCATCGCTCTGGTGATATCACGTGGTTAACATTCTAATTAGCCCTATCTCATCTCCGCACACAATACCGAAATGTCTATCTCCACCTGCAAATTACGCGACAGTTACCTTGAGAACCTCAACTCCGACCCCAAGCTACTGAAGTCGAGAGTTTTATTCAGGTCACGGAATATGGACCAATTGACATCAGGGAACCAGAAAATAGAGTTTTGGCCGCACAAAATGTGTACAAATTGATGCTTCAACTCGCGGAACGGGCAAGAAAGGACAGAGTCAGAGGATGAGGCGGTAAAGGGGAGACAAGAAGTTCTGGTTGCTAATAGAACGGTTCATTGAGACTAGCATTATTCAAGGAGCTGTAATATAATTTTTCAATTATGGAATATCGAGAAGAAATCATTTCAAGTAGAAGGTTTAAGTGTAAACATCACAAAGAAAGTTAGACAAGACTATCTCACAGCATCTCTGGTAAGAACTAATCCTTCACGTGTATATTTGAACCCTTCTCGCCCCTTTCTTCTTGTACCCGAAACGAAGTTGAGCTCTTGATTTCGAAATCAAAGTATTAATGAATAGTACGTTCCTCTAATCCTCTAATTATACAACCAGCAAACACTGAATTCATATCTCATAAAGATTTCATTCGCATTCGTATTATCTACTTCATTACTTCGCCTTTATGATCAGGAAAAGGTTAATAGAAGATGAAATGAATACACATAAGTGAAAGTGGAAGAAGCTCAACCTCATGAATTCAATGCAACAGTGCATTATTTGTCTCTTCGATTTCCGAGAGTGGAAACCGGCAGCGCGATGTTGAAATAATCGACATTTCACGTATCTGCGAGCTCTTCCACGCTTCTAGGAATACCGCAATACGGAAACCAGCTACGTATAAGAGTTCTTCAAGAGCCTAAAGCCATCATGAAAGAGGCGACAATGCACAATTTACATATACGGGCAAGTTAGTTATCTTCCATATTTTCACCAAGCAATCTCGCTTCAAACCAGCTTCCCTGCTTTGCACCCTGGACATGTCTTCTATCTCGCCATGTATACTACAGATGAAGCCGTGAAACCCAGCGACGCATACTAGCACTTTGAACTGTAAAGATTGCTGTCATGAAAGAATTCTGACGAATGTTTTGATATTATGTCTTTTATATTGTCACCAAGCAATCTCGCTCTTCGTCAGTTTATCTGGTTTTCAACCTGAACATATCTTTCATCTCTTGATATATGCTATTTACGAATGATAGCTATCAAGAACCAACCCACTGGAAAGAGCGCTGTCTTGAAAGAATTCGAGGGGAAATTTCAACACTATGTCTTTATATTCCCACCAAGCAATCTCGCTCTACACCAGCTTCTCTGCTCTTCAGCCCCGATATGATTTCTATCTTACCATATAGTCTACACGCTTAAATCAGCTGCCTACAGTTTTCTCCAACACGAAGGAATCCGAACTTGAAGTCGTCATGATGAAATATTCCTACTAGACCAAGTTTTAAACTTATGTCTTTCGATATTTTTCTAGTACTCGATCACGCTTTGAGAAAGATGCTCGGTTCGACAAGTCTTAGGAAATTCAAACGTTCTTTCTTTCTTTCTGTTAATATGGGTAAAGATTGTTGATTAATGAGCGGCGTGGTTCAACTTGGCTAACCAACAGTCTTTCTATTATTGTGTCTTTGTAGCAGGGTAAAGGAAATAGCTTAGCACGCGACTCCACCGAGTTCGAGACAGATCTTGAAGTGGGAAAGCTCAAAAGATCTATTTGAAAGTTTTGCAAGCATGGTTAAGGTTATTTGTTTTCTTCTTTGCTACATCACTAAATGTTATTGAATGATAGAATTTCATGGTTCAAATTGTTCAAGTAGTACAATTTTCATTCTTTCATTTTTAATAATAGAGAAGATAAATTGTTTCATATACTACTAATCGACAGAATCAAAGATAAAACTTTAGGGAACAGAGAATTGACTAAGAAAATCTTGTTACCTCGTATACTTCTGTTTGGGTGCAGACACCACCTAATCTAATGTATATTATTTAGCGAAGGTGACGCTACCCGCAATGAGCGCTGAATAGTTGCGCCCCCAAGACCTTCCGTTTGAATAGCAAGTGGCAGACAATGCTTCTCGCGGTAAGTTCAGAAACAAAGGCCACAAGACGTTTTGCAAATAAAATGTTTAGAAGACGTGGTAGATTAGATCGAAAAGGGTATAGACGGCGCAAAGGTCGAACGTCGTCGCCAGTCTAAAAGATTTCTCAGTAGTGTCCGCGAAAGGGACGTTAAACTATCTAGCGCCTCTGTGTAACGCTCGCTACCCACAAGCTCATTCTCCAGTTTCCGATAGAGTTCCTCCACTTGGTCATGACAAGCCAATTTACGGAAAGGATCAAGATGAGGAAGCCTTTGAACTAAATTAGGCCTGATTAAAGTAAGATCCTTGTGGTGTGGTGGTCCAGCATCATCGATCGGTCGATCAATTGTTGCAGAACCGGGCAAAAATTTTTCGAAAGAGTAATCTGGGAGCAGTAACGTCTGTTGGAAGGAGCTAGACTCGTCCCCTGAGCTAGAACCCGCAGACCCCTCTCCATCAGAGTCTTGAGGTAAATTGGGGGTGACTGGACGGCTCGTCGCTCGGCTCGACATGCTTGGATCCTTCGGCGTGCGTAGCATAGAAGGCAGTAAATCTGAATTATTCGATATACCAGGTTTAATATGCAACACAGCTGTTCCATCTATCTTCTGACGCTTATTTCCATGCCAATTGATAGGTGAGCATATTTTATCTACCGAAGCTGACTCTGGTCCATTCTTGTCGAAATTGGGGTTAGGCTCTTCCATCCTACGCATCCATCTTGACAACTTTTCCGCCGTGGCTGTAGCATCAAAGTGATGTACCCGAAGATGAGTACTTGCATAGGTTTTGGAACTATAGCGTTTGCTAGCGGCGCAGGGCTTGCATTTAGCGAGAAACCTTTTATCTATCGATATACCATCGCATATCCAGACCTGACGAGTAGCTTGGTGAAACCGTCTGACGTGTTTCTTCAATGCGTATTCATCGTGCAATCCATCCTCGGATCTGTTACAGTAATCACATAAAACTCTTGCTCTTCGAGGTCGTACAGATCTCTTGGGCTTTTCGAGAACTTGAACATGTTCGGTCTTGGCTTGAGGACTTGTTGTGTTGGAACTGTCATCAAAACGAGTATCTCTCTTTCCAGACAAGTCTTGCTGGTGCAGATGGTAAGGGATCATAGATTCCATTGTTTGGGCAGTGTATGCTAACCCTCCTGGGCGAACATCTAGAGACGAAGTATCTGATAATAACTTTGCAGGCTCTAGGCCTCCGTTATTTAAAATTGGTAGGGTAGCTTCCAAGTCCCGCTGCAGTTTCGCATCCGCGGCATCGGCCACTTTCAAAAGTTCTGGATTTCCTAGACTCACCAGGTATATGAATCGCTCAACGATGTCATCGATGGTCTTGGTTTTCAAGCGGTCTGCTATCTTTATAAAATCTCGACCACACTGTTCCAAAAGCTCTGGGAACTCCTGTTCTTCTGTCACAGACCAGTACGGCCTTCTTTTGCCAAGAGAGGAATTGGAAGAAATATTCAAGTCATTTTCGGCATTATCGGATAGTTTCGGAAAATTTTGCTGCGAAACAACATCGCTGTGCGAATTGGCTGTGCTACCACCAAGTCTTGAATTACCAAAATTAGCGAAGGCAGGGAAATCCGTAATGGCTTTCTCGATCTCTTGGTCGCAGATTACTTTGATTTCTTCACCCTTTTCTGAATCCACCATTGAGCTTAAACCTCCCGATAGTTCCCGAATATCATCCTTGAAGCCTGTTAGAGTTTCGTACTGCTCTTCTTCCACCTTAGCCCGAATCGAGTTCAGGACTATTGTCGAAGAGTTTTTCAAAAGACTCTCAGACTCGAATTTTGCCAAGACTTGCCGAAACCCTTTCTGGAGAACCTCACGACCTCGTCTGTTCCAGCAAGTAGATCTGCGAGCGGACCCTGGGTAGCTGCCACAATCAGGATCGAGTCCGTTTCTCGATTCGGTAGAAGCTTCGAACAAGCTAGTTGGTATCTTGAAATCTTCAGCGGACATATGATAACTTTGAGTATGTCGCTCAAGATCCTTCCGCGAGCTGAACCCTCTTTTTGAGAAATCACACTGGAGACAAGGGAACGTTATTAGGTGACTTTGTTCGTGAGCATCACGGTCGCCAGTGGTGTCGAAACAATGGGTACAGTTGAGAAATCTGCAAACGAAACTGAACCGTTCAAGGAAAGCTTGATAATCAGTCTGGTCTAGGTGCGGAGGTAGCCGGGAGTCTTTCTTCAACAACAGCCGTTCTACAATATCTCGAAAACGGCAATCAATAAGACTCAGATATGTCTCATCTACTTGAAGCTGCCACTCTCCTGGGGCGCGTAAATCGCCGGCGGGGACTTCTGTACTTTTCGTTTTCGACTTGAATCGTAGCTAGCCTGAAATGAAATTGGATAGTGATGGGTGCTTTTGGAGTTTGCTGAGGCCTCTTGAGGGAGGCTTCGAAGCTGATCCCGTGTCAGGTTCAAACCAACTCAGTGGGTGGGTTCTGCAGACGTTAGAAAATGCCTCTAGGACCTCGATTAAAGCGTGGTCCAGCTCCCGTGTGTTTTCCAAATAAGCTAGTACGTGCTCGGCCCAAAAACGATGGCCGTATGGCTGGAGACCATACCTTCCTTGCACGGCATAGGATTCAAGATCTGCAGCGGTTGCGCCATCACTATGTCGTGGTACTATGACCAGGGCGGTGGTCAAGTTGACAATGCAAGAAAACGCAATGTTAAAGTGTGCTTCAGCTATTTCGATGAATGGGCCGCTCTGCTCGTCGAGAAGGTATTCTTTCGCGGAGAAGTGTACCAATTTTAGAATACCGTTGCTTGAATTCTCTAAGAGAGGGGCACAGATCTCAACGATGTCCCGCTGTGGGTTCTTACTTCTTGTCTTCTTGTTCAGAATGAGTTGACCAGGATATAAGGCTATTCCATCGGCAACCTCATGGATCGAGATCGGGCGATATGCTGCGCTTACCCAAAATAAAATCTTGAAGACCCTTTCTTTCAAACGGGAGTCTAAACTACGAAATCGTAACATTATGAGTCCATAAGCTTCGTCTAATCCATCTGGCAATTGCTCGATTGCACGCTCAAAGTCCAGATCTGACATCTGCTCCTGGAGCATAGTGCACACTAAACGGACCCAAAGAAACATTCCCTTCGCATTGCTTTGTAATCGTTGTTCCGCGCGATCCATTAATGCGGGCTCCTTCTCTGGGCAGTGTTTCTTTAATTCTTTCACCTTGTTTTGGATGAAGATCGTGAGGCCGTCCGTTGTTCGTCCGTCTAGTTTAACGTGAGTCTTGTTTGACATTGCGTTTCGTATCGTAGGTTCTTCTCGGCTGGAGATAAGCAATTTGCAGGTGTCTCCGGCATGTTTTTGAAGTTCTAAGAGGCTCCCAAGTACTTCCCTTTGCGTTTGGTGATTGCATTCGTCGATACCGTCTAGGACTATGCGTGTATTTGGGATGGTAAACAGCATCTTTTTGAGTATCCTTTTCATGGCTGGAAAAGAGCGGCTGGACCCTTTCTGAAGATAAACCCGATGAACAAGCTCGGCCATGTCAAGGTGAGACCTCAGCAATTGTATTGTCAGTGTACGCAAAATCGTAGCATGGGTATCTTTATCGTTTTGCTGATGACCGCAGAAGTAATAAATAGAGGATAAATCTTGGTGGGTTTCTAGATTCTGAATGATCATTGAACAGAGGAAACTCTTCCCTGCTCCTGGAATACCGGTCATCCAACATACTGGTCCTCCATTGGTATCTTCGATCCATGAACAGATCTGCTGGTCCTCAAGGATCCAATTGCACGTCCCAGGCTGACGGTTATCAGAAATACGACGGAGATAATCCTCCTGGCCATCTTCTTCTGCTGATAACCACGTAAAAACCTCATGTGTAGATTGGGATTTCCTGTGTCGCTCGAAATGTTCTTCCTCGAGCTCACGTTTGTCCCGCATTATTTTCATCTCCGAAAAGTGTGTGGCTGCAGCTTCGCGGTCTAGAAGTTCGCAATGGGACCGCAACTTTTCGATAATCGACTTAAAGCGGCGTTCGAAAAGGCCCCAGCCGAAAGCGAACCAGACATGCCAGGCCTTGCGGCGGAAAAATTTGTATGCTCGTCGATAGAACTCGGCTATATCGCTATATATTAACCCCAGCGCTTGTTCGAAGTCCCCGATATCTCCAAATGTTGCTTTCAATCTGTCTAGTCTTGGCAAATACCTGGCTATATCGCTGAAAGCTTGGAGTAATTTGTCCATGACATCTGAATATTGTCTTGATAGCTGACACTGAGTATCAGTCATGCTTTGCGAAGGAATATGTTGGGAGACTTTACGAGTAGCATCAGCTTTATCGGTCCCTACAGTAACGATTAACCAACCGTGGGTAATGATAGGCATATCACAATTACCCAAACAAATGCCATTGGGGAGAACCCTTGACAGAACACTTCGATTGTCGGCGCATAGCTCTCCAAGGTCTGAAGAAGCGGCTCTAATCTGCGCATGAAACGGAGATCCAACCGGGCACCTTGTTCCTGCTCAATCTCACGAGCTGCTTGCCATACCTCTTCTAAATTGGTATCACGAAATGTGTGAGCATCTCCATGGGTGATAGTCGACTTCAATTGATCAAGAGACTTCTGCACTATTGCCCGTCCTGTTGCCATAATATTGCATTCGGTGTCGATTGCTCTTAGAGGGTTGAACAAGCAAGATACTACTCGTGCTTCCTTGTGCGCGATGGGTGTTATCCATATAGAGTACATCTGGCAACTCTTGAAGTTACATTTTCCGCTATCGGCATATCAATGCGCCTGCCTTGCGATTGTCTGCCAATCGCATTTTGCTCCCAGATAACGTACTACAACCTGGATGCACCTGTGCGATGGCGAAGTACATATGCATATTGGCGAAGTAGCATACACGAAAGGATAGTGACTCTGATTCGCCGTGATAGAACACTCTCGGCCAAGAGAATTTGGAGCCAGGTGGATCAAGGCTGTGCCTCACCGCCCCATATGTGGCTACAGTACAGTAGGTATCGAGGTCAGCAGTGGAGGCTGGTAATCAGTCACGTGATCAGATCGCAGTCCGATTGGCTTCAGAGGCAGCTGCTGACCTACTAGGGTCAAGGCTTCCAAAACAAGGCGAACGCCCTTGACGCCCCATTACTACTGAGAGGAAAAACATGCATTGACGCATTGGGTGCAAAGCGCAATCAACGTGTTGATGCATGATTGGCCCTTAGATGAGAGCAAACCGCTCTCTAGGCCAAACGTTCGGCGAAGCGTCGTAACATGGCGGAGCTCAGCTGGCGGACTACGCCATTAGTTCATTGTACATCTACGAGGCCAGATAGTTCTGCTGAACTGGGCCACCTCCTTAAGATCATCACATCATATCAACTCCTAATTCATGAGCAGCATTGAGCCGGCATTGATCTCTTTACTATGAAGGATGCACTTAGCGACGAAGACGTCACTTTTCCGAAGAAGCCGGTGAAAAGGGTGATAGCAGAAGGACAACTATTTTGCTTTGGGATGGTGCGTTACAATACTTTGCTTTTGGACCTCCTTCCTCTTGCTGTAGATGAAGTTGCCAGTCGTTCCTCTAGCAAAATTACTCTTCCAGCCAGGGGAGCATTGTGTGTTCTCTGAATGTAGAGAATATCCTTATCTTCGCTGATATCTGTGCCAGATTGTTAGTCTCTGTTTCACAATATCAGAGAGCTATAAAGCTCACGAGACACCAATTCCACTTGATGTTCTGGAAGATTCCCATACGCTTGTAGTTCATGAAACGAAAAGCCGCTTTGGGGTTCTCGACCGTAATAGCAAAGATATTCTGGAAGTTCTTCGCAAAGACATTGATGTTCAGCTTTTCGCGGACCTCCCGTGTTCGCCGGTCAACCCTCGTAGGAACAACAACAAACCTAGTAACAGCAAAAGAACCCAGGGGCTTGGCCCACGTTTGGCGCTATATGTGATACTTTATGGAGCTCCATCTCTTTACGAGCCTGTAGGTCTGTTTGCAGCCAAGTGCAATCTTTTTTTACAGCACCCCAGTAATTGCAATAAGAACGTCCAATATCGAAATCCACATTGTCTATCTCCAAAGGAAGGTGGCATTGTGTACACACATGATCTAAATGACAGCTCATACATGGACGGTGGACAGAACTTAAAGCTGTTTGCTAATCCCATGGATCTTTTCATCGATGGCGCGGAACAAGAAGCACTTGCAGGCACAGACCCGCCACAGGCTCTTAAAACCACACTGTACAAGCATCAGATGCAGGCTCTTACTTTCATGATGCAAAGAGAAAGCGGCTGGGCATTGGATGGTCACCATCAAGATATGTGGAAAGAGCAAAAAGATGCCCTTGGCCGAGTGTCGTATTTTAATACTATTTCGGGGCAAAAGCAGACCAGACGACCACAACAATTTCGAGGTGGTCTTCTAATAGATGCACCTGGCTTAGGGAAATCACTAAGCATTATTGCCCTCATTGCATCAGATTTTGATAGCAAAGCACAGGACGATTGCCAGGAGGCGTCTTTCTCCACAACTTTGCTGATTGTCCCCCAAACATGTAAGTCTACGACAAGCATTCCTTGAAGATTGAACGTACTTAACAAAGTAGTAATTCAGACTTGGAAAGATGAGCTACAGAGGTAAGTGGTCCCAGTTCGGCAACTTTATTGAGTTGATGTAGTAACCATCGTAGACATCTACGGTCGTCGGATTCATTAACGTATTGTGTCTATTACGGAAAAGACAGAACCAAGCATCTCAATGAACTCGGAAAATATGCGCTAGTCATTACAACTTATTCCATTGTTCGTCTGGACTGGAAGAAAAGTTTGACCACAACTGCCGAACCCCCTCTTAGCCTACATACTGTAAGGTGGGGCAGAGTGGTATTGGACGAGGGTATGTCCCATCCTAAATTCTGAGCGAAGACGTGCGGGATGTGCTAATTGAATTAGCTCACATTATTCGAGAACCGTCCAAATCATTTGCGAAATCAGTGTGTTGTCTCAAAGCCGAAAAGAGATGGGCAGTGACGGGAACACCGATCCAAAATCGCCTCATGGATCTCTTCAGTCTTTTTAAATTCCTCCAGTGCGCTCCATTTGATGATCTGAAGGTTTTCAATAGTCATATTACCCAATATTGGAAATCTAAATCCGATCCAACCTCCTTCTTGAAATTAAAGACTCTGGTCAATTGTCTTTCTCTCCGGCGTCCAAAGTCAACCATCGAGCTACCAGATCGGATTGACGAGTCGGTCGAGCTTGAATTCACTGAGCAGGAAAGGGGGTATTACCAACAGGTCCAAGCTAGCACGCTGCACAAAATTGACTCAACGAATGCAACAGATAGTGGTGCAACATTTTTCAACACGTTGAAATGGATTAATGAGCTCCGTCTGATATGCAACCATGGGATAACCAATAAGAAGGCAATGGCCAGCTTGAAGGACAGCCCTGCAGAAAGTTTAACGTGGACTACCCAAGAGGCGCAGGCACGTTTCAACCAACTAGATGAGGTTGATCTTGCCAAATGCTCCAACGCAGAATGCCGCCAAGACTTATCTTCTGCAATGTCTAGCGAAACTGATTCCGAACATGAAGATGAGCCTTGGATCAACGAATTGCTGGAACTCTTGTGTTCCTCGTGTGTTGAGAAAGATACAAATACTGCCAGGCGATTCAAAATCTGCAACCACTTACCCAGGAACCTTGTTGTGCCAGATACGCATGTCAGTAGAACCTTTGAGCCTTATACCACAACGGGTCAAAAAAAGCTTATTACGGAAACCGCAAACAATGTACCTAGTAAGATCAAACGGGTTGTTCGGGATTTATGCGATACTCCGGATGGCATCAAAAGGTTGGTAACTTGACTAATCCATCTCAGCCGCTAACATATCCTCTAGCGTTGTCTTCTCTTGCTGGACGAAAACTTTCGACATCCTGCAGCCTCAACTCTGGGAGAAGTCCATCAGATGTGTACGCTTAGATGGGACCTTGACCGCCTTGGGCCGAGCGGGTGTACTCCGGGTCTTTAGAACCGAACCCGATATCACCGTTCTCCTCGCTACTATTTCATGTGGAGGTATTGGCCTCGATCTTACAGTCGCCTCACGGGCATATATCATGGAGCCACAGTGGAACCCAATGAGCGAGTCCCAAGCGCTAGACCGTATCCATCGATTGGGACAACTTAAGGAAGTTAAGACAATTAGATACATAATGAGAGGGTCGTGGGAGAAAAATGTGCAGAAAATGCAGCGGCGTAAACAAGAACTTGCGGACCTGACGTTGAAAGGTGGCGCTGTTAGGAACGAAGATCTGTCCTACGGTCGACTTCAATATCTCAAGGAGCTTGTTGGCTAGAAGCTCATTGCTGTGCCTCGCAATAAGGAGGCCCCACGCTCTAGTTGATAGACTCCTTGACAGACTACAACTATCACGTTGACGACTACAAGCTGTGCGATTCGATTTTGCACTTTGCTGGAGAACTCCAACTGAATCGAGCGGATTCCTCTTCTGACAGCTGCTTGCTCTGAGAAAGGCGTTGATAGTCAAAGCTAGGACAACATTTCCAGCCCTATCGTAGCCCACACACATTTTAGTCGGAAGCCAGAACAGAAGCTCATAATTCAGTTCTCATAAGAATAATATAGTTACAACTCTTGTACACTTTTCGAAGCTTCTTAGGTCGCTTCAGAATTTGACCACTGCCAACTAAGGCACAACTCCACGTCACTATTTCTTAGATCGGAACTTTTAGTAGAGATATTTCTTCCAGTACAGTTCCGATGTTCTAACCCGAGACCTTGAGAAAATAACCATATAGCTGAGCTGCGTAAAGGAATAGCAGGTTAAGAGTTCACTGCAGTGATCCAAACTACCAGAATCCACCTATTTTGATTGGTTGGCTAAGCGAGGTTGATGGCGTTTCCGCCTGAAGTTACTACCTTACTATTGCTCTTCTCACTACCATTGCCAACCTTAACTTCTTTGCGAGAATACTCCTGACTCTATCTTCTGGGCTCTCATCGTCACAGCGCTGCTCAATAGCTATCGTGCCCAACCGTGTATGCAAAAGCTTCAAACCAGCAGCTTGCTCACTGCCCCAATGTCTACGGCACAGCGTTTCATGAAAACGCGAAGGAATGTCCGACAATGGGATAGCCCAATCAATTCTCTCATTCCCTGACTCTGTGATCCTGCAAATCCTTTCTGTGGAGCACTATGCATCCTCTAGGCGCTCGCCTCAGCCTTCGCCGATCTCCCTGCGCGCTGAACAATTTTACAAGACACAAATTTGACAGTCTATAGAACAGACCAAGGCCCAGTGGGGAGAAATTCACCTGCCATTTCTTCTTGTCCTTCAGAGAACTACTTCCGTTGCGTCTCCGCTTGTCCCTCAAACCCACTGCCTTCCATTCCGTGGTCCAAACCACAAAATTCGCCAGCTACAATCACCACCATGGTTTTCGAGTCCTTCCGCAAACCCACCGATCCTCCCCCTACCTATGCCTCCTCTCAATCTCAGAATCACCATGGCTGCCCTTCAGCCCGCAGCTGCTGGCCTGGTCTCACCATGGCCGCCTTTTCCCCCTTCAACTGTCCATCGCGCGCCGTCCTTCTCCGTCGCATCTGCATGTGCATCGTTCTAGTCCTCGATACCTTCGTCTCCGTTCTCTCCGTCGTCAGCGGAGCCTTCTCCTTCAGCTTCATACCACGTCTCGTCATCGCGGTTCTACACTTCTTTGGTGAAGCATGGCTCCTACACCTGCTGGGTCGTATGATGGGCGAGCGTGTAGTGTTTGGAACGGTGTACACCCGTTGGCATTTCGACGTTTTCCTCTGCGGTCTGGTGCTATGCGAGGCGGCACTTGTTGGGTGGTATTTTGGAGGTCTGACCAAAGTCACGGTTGACATATGGTGGGGGCTGGACTTGGGCGAGTTTCTGGCGCTGTTGGCGGTTGCGTGGGTGGCGTGGTGGGGTCCTCTGGAGGAGCGGGGGTGGCAGAATATGGTGTAATCATCACGGGAAACAGGGACTGTGTGGTTCGTGGGTGATGAAAGAAAGTCAATCAAGCACTAATGCTGGAGCTTTTACACTTATAGTGACGTTGGGGCCACAGGTTAAGAGCTGGTATGATATGATACCGACATGTTGCGAACTGGAGAATGGCATATTTCCTGTGTGGCTTGGCTGGTTCACCATTGCATGTCCGGGCTCATACAGAAACCGCTGAAGGCGATACTTGAGATCGCAAGTTGGTTGTCCTATTCAAGTTTCGACGGGCATATATTCGATCCGAGTCTCGCAATTCAAGATGCACATCTTCTACTACAAATACGCGATTCGCACAAGATACTTTAGCCGTTTGCTCCATGCTCTCGTTCAATGGATAGGGGCGTCCCTCACCTTACTGTACTGGGAGTCCCTAAGATGCCCTGGACCTTCTCAGTTTGCCGTTCGAACAGGGTTGAATTTCAATACACTGACTAATCAAGGCTATTAACACTACAACTTGCTTTGCTCGATGTAGCATGGTGGTCAATTAAGAAAACGTTTTCGATTTTAGCACTTTCATGAGGTTACGCTACTACCGCACGAGGAACATATTCGACATCAAATCAAACAAGTTGAAGCCATCGGTCGATGAACCATATGAAACTCGCCTCGTCGATACAACTATACAACGATGCAACGACTTTAGTGTGACCGTTGGTTTAGATGCGTTGAAATATGACTGAACTAGAAGGGTTTGCAGCATATGTAGAATGGGGATTCTATGAAGGTTCGAAGCTTCGGTTAACTACAGTGCGTCATGTGACCTCGATAGGTCCGAGCATAACTCTCGTTTCAACACTCTTTCTTGCACGGCCTATCGCCTATCATCTCGCTGGCGCCAAATTTTGAAGCTATTCGAAAGCTCCATTTGCTCAGAAAGCTCCCTCTGCCACCGATGCAGCCGAAAAAACACTCCCTGACTAGTTAGCTCCCTCTGAAGCCAAGTAACCTGCTATTTCCCATAGCTGTTGCCCGAAGCCATCCTAGCCCCTATCAAATGGGTATTCCTGGCCATGCCATTGCTGTATGCCCGATATCTTTGCCAAATATCTGAATAACCTCATCCTGAGGGCCCGGATATCTGGCCTAGATCTGGCCTAGATCTAGGGCGCAGTAATTGTCTAGCCTGTCGCAATCTTAAACGCGGCCATTGAATCATGTAAATAGAAGCTCGCCCTCGCCCTCGCTTTCATCCTTTGTCTTTCGTCTTGTACATTACCTGGTGTATGTCTTGTACCTAGATCATATCAAAGTAATATACATCCTTCAATTGATAGTACCTAGCCTAGTCCCTGACAACTGTCGTCTTCGTTGACCCAAAACAAACCTTTCTGAACTCGTAATCGATTCATTTATGCTTTCTTCCGCCTGCAAGCGTGTGTTCAAGAGATTCTTGCTCTTTTCTCTGCAAATTCATTCGAAAAACAGCTCTGAATTCATGAGAGTCATCCTCATATTTTCGAAGATGTCGCTGATGCGACGAAGAAGCGAAAAGGTGTTCCCAATTTGAGATGCCCGTTGAACAATGCGAAAGTTGTTTGAGGTGACTAATTTATACATGTGTGTTTTTGAGGCGATGATGATGGTGATAATGATAGTGATGATCAAAAGAGAGATCTAAATGTTTGATGTTTCAAGCGTGCAGTAGTCGGCTAACCGCATGGGGTAACTAACTATGTATAAGGTTTCATTCAGACGACGAAGAAGTCGGTCACTGGCAGCCACGCAGCCTTGCGGCTTTGGCCAACTAGCGTGAAATCTCTAGGCAAGCAGCTGTGAGAGTGCTTTGAGAAGAGCCAATGAGAAGAGAGAATGATAGAGAGAGAGTACTTAGGTAAGTCACTTGACTTGATTCGAATCTTTACATTATGACATGTTCATCATTTTACACGTATTTTAACGATGAACTTTGTGAGTTTCGTCTTTATACAAGATCTCAAAATCCCCCTGCTATCTCGTCAGTTCGCGCTTCTTTAAACTTCAATCACAAATTTCATCTCTCTTGCCGTTATACATCAACTATTACAGTCTCAAACCTGTGACCTTTTTTGATGTATAGTACGTTCTGTTGAAAATGGGGTATGTTCGTACGTAACACGTACGTAACGCATACATATAAACCTCGATGTTTAGATATCTTCGCTTCGACTTTAGTCGACTCTAGTCGGCTTGACTCTAGAAATATATAGCTCACCTTCTACTTCTTTCTTTCTTCGTCACTATCTATCTATCAATCAACTAGATATATGTCTCTACTACATAGTCAATATATCTACATGCATATATTCGTTCTGACTCTCATATATCAATAGATTATGAGCTTGAGTTAGCTTTATTTCGCTATCACAAACATATTTAAAAGCAGAACTTAAAGCATCAATCTCATCATCATCAATTTCACACTCTCATATCTCAATCACTTTCACAATGAAAGATTCAAAGAATTATCATGTTTTGAAGCTAAAAAGAAGTGAGAACTATGAATCATGAAAGAAGAACATAATCAGTGTCTTGAAAGTCAAAGATCTCTGAATGATCATCTTGAAGTGACTGAAGAAATTGAAAGCTTCAAAATTCAACGCATCGACAGCAGATACATTCTCTACAACATTGATTGCATTCATCTCAACAACAGCTGCATTCATCTTAACAGCAGCTGCATTTGTCGCTTTGACAACAGTCAGAAAAGAGTATGTCATCGCTGCTCACTATTGAATGAATAAAAATGATAGAGTCTGCGATATGATCATCAAAGAACTCAATCATTCAAAACAATCAAATTTCAAATTCATTCAGAACTATGTTGATTCATTCAAATGAATCACTATCAGATGTTCAAACGTCGAAAAAATGATAAAATCATGACTGTTAAGTAATCTTTTTCTTCTAGATTTTAACAAAAGTCTAGAATCATACATTTTTGATCTGATACAGAGCATCAAGATCAACAAATTCAAGCTATTAATTAATAAGATGATTATCGCTTTAATCGATCATGACAAATGAATGAATGAAGAGAAGAACTTTAGCTTCAAGAGCATGATAACTCAGTTTGATGAAAAGAAGAGAAAATTTGAAAGCAACAAATTTCAAAAAGAGTTAAATAAAATTTGCTCTCATTGCAAGCAAACAAGTCATGATTAACAGAAGTGCTGATATTTACATTTTAATCTTCATTCAGATGATTGAAAACTCAGCGAAAGAAACAAGAATCTAGTCGTTGACTTTGAAATAGACTTCAAGATCAAAATAGTCAGATTAATGAAAATCTTCTTCATTAATTAAGCATGTAATTGCATCAACGTCTGATGAATAAACATCAAAGCTGAGAATCATGTTTGCTACAACAAGAACTTGTTTAATGAATAAACATATTGAAAAGTGATTAAAAACAGCATTGTTACTGCAAATAATGAAGCAGTAATTATTATTGAAAAAGATATGATTGATTGATTGATCATACACTCTTGTGACATCGATTTAAGTTCGATTCATGAGAGAAAACTATGCTATGTGTATCAAATGAACAAAATTCTCTGAGAAAGAAAATTGCTCATCGACTACACAGCGACTGCACATCATCAAGACAACAACGCTGAGACAATAGTGTCAGTAATAAATCTATAGCTTTTATTCAGCGCATGACGCTTAAACTCTTGATGCGTGTCTGTGCTGTTTTCTTGCTATGCATTGTTCTTGCTCTGCTTTTCATTGATGATATTTTATACAATGATGTTTTGATCTTTGATCACGAAGATCATGATTTCTTTGCATTCGTGATGCTCATGATTGTAATGTCAAAACTGTGTTCTTTGCTCAATGATTATCATTCATTAAGTAAGAAAATATGTGATGAAAGAGAGATGTGCATGATGAGAAAATAAAGTGTGATTATACATAATTCTATTCTGCTCTTGTCTTGTGTCATGTAAACATTGAATGTGTTGTTGATATAAATGTGCAATCGCAGTCGTAGTTGAATGCTTAGCTCTGATCAATAGTAAAGAATGCATTCTGATTGTTTTTCTGTGCTTTTGATCATTCACGTAGATAGATGCATGACTTGTTGATATAAGTAAAGAAGTTGAGCTCGTTGAGTTTTCTCAGTATATCAGCGCAGTTAACGAGTCATTACTTCTTCGATCACATGTAATCACGAACTCAAGACTCAACATCTGAATCAACTATTCTATTCAGTATCTTTTCATCACTTACTGTTCATGATGTCAATGAATAAAAAAGTCGAGCTCAACAAACTTCTTCAGTATATCAACGCAGTCAACGAGTCACAACTTCTTTGATCACTTGTAATCATAATCTTGAGACTCATCATCTGAATTGACTATTTCACTAGTGATATCTTTTCATCTCATACTGACATCAACTTATCATTAATCTTCTTTGTGAGTTGTAGCTGTTAGAAAGAATGCTGTCGTATGAATGAAAACTCTGCATGACAGCTTTCATGATCACGCAACGTTTTAACTTCAATCAAACTGTATTGAATTAAGATTTCTTGACTCTTCTGACTTCTATTCTGCAATAGAATCAAAAGATTCATAGTTGACATCATGTATAGATGAATCTTGTTGTCGATCAAAAAAAATATGATTATAATCAATATTTTGCTGAAAAATCAATCAATCAAAATTCAACTAAACGATGTTTATTACTGTTCAAGACTGCATTATAATTTGATGTCAGTTGAACAAGTGAAAGTCAAAGAATATACATGTAGTATACAGAAAGATAAATTTCTATTCATTGACTCAATGAAAGTCATCGCTCTCATCAACTTGAGAAGTGATGAGAAATTCTACTTCGTGAATGCATCAGCTAACTTCTCAAATTTTCAAACACTGATAAGCAAAACACATGAATCGATCAAAGTGTCATGACATCAATGATATAAATGACTAGCTCATCTGAATATGACAGACGTAAAATGTTTAGTTAATATAAGCATCAACATTGATGTGAATTCAATCAATAGTTTAGAAGAAAAAGAATTCTTAGAATCAATATGTGAAACTTGTGTCTTAAACAAGTAACATTGAGCTTCAAGTTGAAGATTTCACACAAAATTCATCAAAATTAAACTGATTACATCAAGTTGAATCATCAAGATTGAGTCAAGTTCTCGACTCGTTAAGACTCAATTCAAGTCAGAATTCTTGACTTGAGTATTTGAGTTGAATTGAGATGTTTGACTTAAGTATTTGAGTCAAGTCAGAGAGTTGAAATCAAGTATTGACTTGAAATTCTCGATTTGATTCGTCAAGACATGAAGATAAATAGATAGATATTCTATTATGACTCTCTATTATGACTCTTTATTATGACTCTCTATCAAATAGTCTTTATGTTTTTCTATCATAGCTTTTCTTCATGACTTCTCTTCATGACTTTTTATCAAACAGTCTTCATAGTTTCCCGTCATGACTTTCTATCATAGCTCTTCTATCATAGTTCTTTATCAAAGCTTTCTATCAAATGATCTTCATATTTCTCTTTATGTTTCTCTTTATGTTTCTCTTTATGTTTCTCTTCATGTTTCTCTTTATGACTTTCTATCAAAAAGATAATGCAAAAAGGTAATGCAAAGACGAAAAATCGGAAAAATTTCTATATTTAGTTCTCTTGATGTCATATTCGATTGCTTGATGAATCGAGTCAAGTCAACGAATTCTGACTCAACTCGAGATCAATATCAAGTTGAGTCATAAGATTCAATTCGAGTATTCGAGTCAAGTCAAAAGATTCAACTCAAGTACTCGAGTTGAGTCAGAATGTAAATATGAAAACTTGATTCAATGATCAATCTAATCAAAATTGATGAGTTAATACATTTGAATCTTGTCGATGATGATAAAATACTCATGATTGATAAAGAATTCAAATATGTTGTCACTATGATTAATGATTACAGTCAATATACAATCATTTATTTAATAGATTGAAAATTCAATCTAAAAGATGTACTTTGAAACTATTTGAATTTAATAAAGAATCGAGACACTTTGATTCATTAATTTCATTCAAATAATGAAGAAAAGTATGTTGATCATCACATCATTGATTTGCTCAAGAAGCATAAGATTAAATGAAAGTTGATAACTTCATATAATAATAATAATAAATTCATACATTCTTGTGACATCAATTAGATCGACTCATGAGAGATTCTATGTTATATGTGTCGAGTGAACAAAATTCTCTGAGGTAGAAAATCACTCGCTATCTATACGACTGCTTCACGCAGTTGAAACGACAAGATTAAGACTATGTATCAAATTTGTTCGCGTTGATTGCACGTTAAAGAATGAGTGTTCTAGTCACTTTAAATTGCTTCAGAAGTTTCGTTTTCATCATTATTCTCGCTTCTGCTCTGAGATCTTTCGTGATTGCAACAATTATTCGATAGTTCAAGAAGTTAACATCACGTAGCATTCTTGATCGCAAATGCGTTCAGTTCGAACAATGCATGAGTACATGCTTCGCTGTCTGATGACTTTGTTCGCAATCGCATCGCAAGCTATTTGTGCTTGAAACGTTTCTTGAGTGCAGATAAACATTAAGATCTATGCATTTGATTCTGATATGAGTTGCAAGAATGCTTTCAGCCTTCTGAAAATCATCATGCATCTTCATCATCTTGTTGAATAGATGAGATCTTTGTGCTGAGATTGCATTGACATCTGCGATGCGTTTCTTGTATTTTTTTCATCGTTGCTCTCATTGATCTTTGTGATATAATATTATTGCAATGCTATCACTTATTGAAATCATCATAGAAGAGTTGAATCATCTGCATCTAGATTGCATTCTTACGTCTTCTTGAATAAATGTGTTCAGAAGCACTATTTTCTTGATGACAGAAAAGCGAAAGATGAGACAATTAATTTTCATCAGTTGAATGTGTATGAATTTGCATGCTCATCTAGTTTCTTGCATTCTGTCGTTGACTTAACTGCGTAATGTGACTTTATTCTGTATCATGTTCAGATGAACATGCAGCGAGCTTGTGCACATTTTGATCTTTAGTGTTTCAATGCTTACTCTTTTGAACACTTTCACAACGTAACGTAGAGTCTGATTCTACAGAGTTTCTAGTCTACATTTCTTGTCTGACAGTTCTTTCTCTTTGTCACGTTAATGTCAGACTGATGCTTCAAATGCAATTTCTGATCTTATTACAGCTGAGTACACTTATCTTGCTTTTGTGAAGATTGCTTCTCATGTAAAGACTTCTAAATGACTAAGCGCAAGCATTCTTATGATGTGACTCACTTCTATTTATCAAAGATGCGCGTCTTATTGCAGTTTCATGTTCAGTTGAATCTTTAAAACTTGCATGTCTGACTTCAACTTAATCATTGAGCTTTCTATTTATATGCTAGTCATCATGTCAAATTTTCTCGATTTTCTAGTGAAATGAGTGAACTCATATTTTTCTGATGTGAACGTTGTATCATGAGTTCAAGCTCACTTCGCGCAGACATCGTATGTCTTGCTCAATATTTTGCAAATTTCTTTGATGAATCTGTCATAGACTAGAATGTTGATATCATTTACAAAGTCAAGCACTTCAATTTTGATTCTCAATGCTTTGCATTTTTCAATTAAACTTACGTTGAAAAATAGAAAGAAAATCGATGAAATAAGAAATTCTTGAAATATGTTTGCATTTATCTTACGCATAGTGCTCATTTGCTCATTGAATGTCAATGATGTTTCTCTGTTGTTTAGAAAGCTGCGTGCTCATTTGACTATGTAGCTCAACGTTCTTCTCATTTTTAGCATATGCAGCAGTCTGATGTGCAAGACTTGATCAAATGCTTTGACAACATCTAGACTTAGCATGAAGATCACGTACTTAATTTTGCAGTCTCACATGATGTGAACTTAATTTACTAGTAGATTTAACATCAAGATCATGAATCGTTTACATTTCGCTTTCATTTGAGCATTCAAAAGCATGTGATGAGTCTCAACTATGTCATTCAATCTTTTGATCATAATTGATTCTAGAGCTTTGCTCATGATATCAAGCAAAGCAATGAGTCAATATGTTTTCAAGTCAATGTAGTCGCTTTTCTTTGATTTGCATAGCACTATTGTTTGAGTCTTTTTGAACTGCTTTGAATGATATTTGTGTATTACGCATGCGTTGAATAGACTCGTCAGCACTGAGATCAGTTTTGTGAAATCTGCTTGAAGTGCTCTGTTTGAAATTTCAGAGACGTTTGACGCTTTGTTCGCTTTTATTCATCTAATTACTCACTTCATCTCATTCTCTGAAATGCGTGAATTTGATGATACTGTCAAAGATATGAATGAATCTGAAATGTCGTTGACATCTGCTTATGAGAGTGAAGGGAAGAATTTTCCTTGCAGCATCTCGATTTTTTCTTCAAACGTTGTTATCATGTGATCAGTATCATCTCGTTTCAGTAACAAAAACTGAGAAAGCTTTTTAGATAGCTGACTTTTGATTCTAACTCATTTTGCAAAGCATCATATTGATTTCAATGCATCGCTTAACTCATGCATCTGTGATCTGAAGTGTATGCATTTTGTTTGTCTGATGATCTTGTTTTTGTGATCATTATGTTTCAGATATTCATTTCATGTCTTTGATATATTTTGTGTTTTTCATATGATTCACAATCATCTTGATTTCATTACTACTTCGAAGCAGCTCTGATTTCAGAAGTTTCTTGCTCAATTTAATGATTTTGCTCAGAAAGTAAACTTCTCAATGATCTCTTGTAGTATTCTGATAATCTTTGTCACTCTGTCATTTATCTCAGCTTTGCTGTTCAAAAAGTGATCTGACGAAAGATGTATTTGCAGATAAGCACTCAGTGCTTCTGTGTTCATTTTTTTTCAGAGTCAACAAGTTGAAGACTGCACTGAGATTGTTTGTAGATTTAGCTCTGTGACAATCGAAAGATGATCTGATCTTTGATGTAAATTGATTCGTACTTCGCACTTACGTGTCATAGACTGTATTTTCTCGCTGCTAAAGACTAAATTTATCGTTGTAAACTGATTGTGAATCTTGCAAGTGATTGTGCCTGATTTCAGCAGTAGTCTCAGTCTTGTATTTGTAATGATGTTTAGTAGAATATTGATCATCATATGTCGAGTGAAGCATCTTCATCTCTCTCAGTGTGAATGATGTAGATTGAAGTCTTTTACAACTAGTTGTTCACAATTATTCTTGAGTAGTTCATTCAGATGAAAGATAGTTAAGAATTTCTCTGTGAATGTGATGAATAGTGAGCTCAAGTTGTAGACGTTTAGAAGTCTTAGCATCTGCATTTCGCTGTCTGTGTTGCGAGTTAATATTCTGATTGAGCAGATGTCTGACTCAACTGTCTTTACTGTTCACTGATCGAGTCTTAAGTGTTTATTAACATATATGCATGTTTTTGACTGAGATGACGAGTTTTTCACTAGATGAAAGAAGTTGTGAGCTGAGCTAAATGATTATAAATCATTGATGTTGCATTCTTACTTCTGTATGACTACTATGTCAAATTTGCGAATTTCTCTGTCAATCAAGAATGATTCTTGAATCTTTAATGACTTTTTGATGTTGTACTGTAGAATTCATAGAAAGAGTTGTTTTATCATAAAGTTATTTGTAGCTGTTGTTGACTCTGCACTGAAAAGACTCTTTGTATGCTTTTGATCATTGAGAGTCTTTCACACTTTCTGATTGAGTGTTTCTGAGTCTGCTCAGATGTCGTCTCATCTGAGTTGCTAGTCACGCATGAGAAGAGATCAACTCATCTCTTCTTGACTTCTATCATCTGTCATGTCAATTCAACGTCTCAATTACATGTTTTTAACATGATTCTTATTGAGCTTGAAGAATTTGTTGAATCTACAAAATCTGTTGAGCTCAACGTATTCATTGAGCTTAGAAAGTTCAGAAATAGCAAGAGAGATGCGCGATTGTATTTCGACACTTTCAAATATTTGATCAATCTGTTTCTGTAGATTTCTGACATCTGTTTCATCTGCTGTTATCATTTGAGACAGATGCGTCTTCAGAGTTCGTGATCTTCATTGCAATTGACGCAACGTCTTCTGTTTGAAGACATCATGCACTCTTCAATGTGATGTTTGTCTGCGCATTTAGCACAGCGTTGTTTCTTCTTGCAAAATCTGATTATATGATCAAATTCAAAGCATCTGTAGCACTGAGTGATGTGACAGTTTTTTTCAAACAGTTTACATGAACATTCTTGATACAAGTTTAATATGCTCTCATTCATTAGTTGATTTGTCATTGCTTCGATTGCGATCTTTATGATGAGCGACGAGTGAATCTTTTTACTTTTGACTACTTTCTTGAGTTAAACTATTCTTAAAATCTTTAGATTCTTATGAAGTCTTGCGTTATCTTTTATCAGTCTTTTAATGATCACTTTCTGATTTCTTGTGTCTATTGTAATGTGTATCTCATATGCTAGCACAGTGAAGATTCGATGCACTATATGCATCAAGCTTGCGATTTCTTTTGCTCATGTTTGAAATCTTTTCAGAATTGCTTGAGCTTCTGAACTCACTGCGTGAAGTATGATGTCTTCGCTTTCAAGTTTGCGAAGAGATATGATTAGATCTTTTTGAGCTGTCAACACGTTTATGATTTCTTGAAGAATTTGTTCAATAAATTTCTTTTGTATCTTCTTTATTTTCTTTCTTTCTGCTATCTTCATCATGACTTTTCGTCTCTTGCGAAGCAATGACAATTCATCTCTGAGACGTTACTTTCTCATTGTTACTTCTTCTCTTGTCACATTTGCTCATGACGTGATTTTCAATGAGAAGCGTATGTTATCTTGTGTTTGCATGCTATCTTATGTTTGTAGCTGCTTGTTAAGCAGTTGTACGAATGTCTTCAGTTTCTGTACATTCTTCGCAATGAACGCGTTCTGATTCTCGTTGTTTTTTTCTTCTGAGTCGTTTCAAAGACATTGTTTATCAAAAATATGTTGTATACGTTGCATGCAACATATATAGAGCTCGATCTCTATGCTGATTTTCCTTTTAGACTCGAGAGATTACTCAGAAAGTTTTCTCACGACAGATTCACAGTTCAAGAGAAATGAGATCTCTCACTGCTCAGATTTCAACAGTTTACTTCTTAAGCATGAGTTGCAGATGTTTCGTCTGCGATATGCATGTATATCGCAGTCGATTTCTTCTTTAATCACATCGACACACATTACTGTTCTTTCAAGCTATATAGACGATGTCTTCAACTAGAGATTGATTTTATCATCAAGACATTCAAGAGTCAAAACTCAGTGAAGAAATAAGATTCTCAAAGCTGACAATCATCATCATTGTATATCACATTTTGCAGACGCTCGCTTCGCTTGTAAAATTTGTGACTCATCTGTTTCGCGTTATTTGTAAAGATTTTTCTCATGCAGATTGATCATGTCTTGCAAAGATATTCATATACTACACTTCTAATCAGACAACGTAGTTCAATTATTCTCTATTAACTCGCTTGTGTTTCTCTTCTTTTAACGAAGTCTTCTCGTCAGTATATTATTTACATATAGAATGTTTATGTCTGAATGTCTGTTAAACGATATTAATAAGACTTTTGAGTTTACTCATGTTGAACTTAACAAGACTCGTGAGTTGCTTATGTTGTAGTAACAGACACGCAGTCTTAACAAGATCTATACGTAGGCAGCATGTAAATTTAAAGAATGTTCGTGATTCAAGTTCTTTCTGCTAATCACTCTCAACAGATCAAATATGAGTGTATTCTGTTTCAGTTCTTGTCATCGCGATGACAAGATGTTGAATCGAATGATTTTCATAAGCGATTTTTCTCATAGTTCTGCGTTTTATTTGACTTTCTCATTTGCATGCAAATTACTTTGTAACATGCGCATTAAGATTATCAAAGTCTGCATGATCACGAAAACTCTGCACGTGATCAACGCACAGCGCTTCATCATTATGCAACGTCTCAATGTCATTCAAACTTTTGATAATCTTTAGACTCTACTATAACTAAACAGTAGATTCGTAGTTAGCATCACATACAGATGAGTTTCATCGCTGATTTAACTTCATATAACTTAAGTTAAAATAAAGTTGCAAAACAATGTTTTTACACTCTTTTTAAATAAACTCATGCTATACTATCTAGCATCAATTTGTCAATAAAACTATGAAAGAAGACAATAATAATTGTCATTTATTTGAAGAACAAAAGTTTTATCACTACGTTGAACAAAATAACTCTCTATGAGACATGACATGACAAGAAGTCTGATCTTAGTTATTTGCATATGTTCAAATGCATAGTTTATTATCATGTAAAGAAAGCTTATTGAAAGCTCAATGACAAGAGCTTAAAATGTCAGTTCTTGAACTATGAGAAAGTCAATCAATATCACTTGTGAAATAAAAAGAAGATATTAATATTTAGTCACGTTCAATGAAATGAGATAGTCATTGAAGTCAAGAGATATGATAAAGATCTTTTAATACTAAGCTTTGATGATCAAATCAACAATCATCAAACAAGAACATCAGTTACTTCACAGAAAACTAAAAGCAAATCATTAAAACTAAAATCAGAATTAATTGAATTAAATAACTCAAGTGATACTGATATTTCTGATGCTTCAAGTGAATGTTTCAAATGAGTCATTGCTGAATTAATTAATTACAAGACTTTTAATGATTTTTGAATCAAAGATAGACTGATCGTCAAGTCGAGTTTCAAGTTGACATTTTGAACTCGAATCGAGATCAAGTTGAGTTGCTCACATTTTCAATTCAACTCGAGTCGAGTTGCTCATATTTTCAACTTGACGCGATTCGACTCGACTGAGAATTGAGTCAACTCGACTCGACTCATCAAGAATTCAAGCTTGATGTCAAGAGAGTTAAATATAGAAATTTTTCCGGTTTTTGACTTTTGCATTACCTTTTTGCATTATCTTTTAATAGAAAGTCATGAAGAAAAACATGAAGATTGTTTGATAGAAAATCATGATGAGAAACATGAAGAGAAACATGAAGAGAAACATGAAGAGAGTCATGACGAAGAACATGAAGAGAAACATGAAGAAAGTCATGACGAGAAACATGAAGAGAAACATGAAGAAAAACATGAAGAAAGTTATGACGAGAAACATAGAGAGAAACATAAAGAGAAACATAAAGAAAAACATAAAGGAAAAACATGAAGGTCGTTTGACTTTGATAGAGAGTCATGACGAGAAAACATGGTAGAAAGTCATGAAGAAAATCATGAAGACTGTTCAATCAAGCTATTTACATCTATCTAATATCTTGTCGAGTTGAGTCAAGTTTTCGAGTCAAGTTATCGAGTCAAGCTTCTCAACTTGATTCAAGTGCTTGAGTTCAACTTCTCAACTCAACTCGACACTTTTTCAAAAAAATTTCAACTTGACGTGATCATTTTAATCAAAGACAATCAAGAATTTGTCAGTTAAGCAAATTAAATTCAAATTGAATCAAATACATTACAAACAGTGAAACAAGCTAAAGTCAATCTTGATTGAGATCAATGAAAGCTTGTTTTCAGAAGTGAACTAAACGTTCACATCAAAAACAACATCTTTATTCTAAGAATATCTTTATTCAGTTGAGTTAATAAATATTGTCAACGTGCTGAGTAACTATCATTAAGCGAGAACTCAAAGAAAAAATGATCAAATACAAAGTTAAATGAGTGTGTAAGAGATTTCATCAAAAGCAAGAGATTGATTATGATGAGATCTTTATCTTGATGATCAAAGTCATCATCATCAAAATGCTTTTAGCATTGATGATCAAATATGACTATAAAGTTGAATAAATGAATATCATCATCATCTTTCTAGAAGCACATCTAAAAGAAAAGATTTGAATGCAGTAATTATCAAGATTTGAGCAAAAAAAATCAAATGAGATCTTTTTGATCTGTCATTTAAACAAGATTCTATATGAACTGAAACAAATATCTCAAGAATGATATGCAACTCTGAAAGTTTATTTTATTTTCATTAACTATCAAAAAATAGAAATTGATCATTCAATGTTTACTCATCAGAATGACATTATTATTGTGAGATAACAAGATCTCTTTATATGAAACTGCGTAGTAAAAAATGATAAGATAGCACTTTATTGATGATAGAACTAATTGCTAAGAAACGAAAGCAAAAGCTCGCAGAGTTTTTATCTTCTGTCAAGTCATTATTTTTATTCATTCATTAATCTCTTTAATTTAGTTTTACAAGCTAGTCTTGCAAACACGCATCGTTCATAGTCAATGAGATGCATTCTCACAATTGCATTCTCTTTTAAAGACTTAATCTTTGAGTCTTCATAGCATCGTATTGTCTTCTTGCAGTTGACAACGTAGTAATGACTTCTTCAGCGCTTTAACATCTGTGTAGAAATGTCATGAATTAATCATGCTAACAAGCATAAACAAAGTTAGTGCAAGATTGTTGATATCAACTCTTCAGCTTTGTTTTCTTTCTTTCTTTTCTTTTCTTCTTGTCTCATCTCAACATACTTTTTTATGAGTACTGCTTTTTCAAACTGATGAAGCATAAGATCTGCTATGTGTATCTTACATAGCTTGCAGCTCATGATATGAACTTCTTTCATCGCAGCGTTGTTGTGATGCAAGTCAGCTCATGAGTTAATGTGAATGACATAGCAATATCAACATCATCATCATCATCACTATCATGATAAGTAACAGCATTTGCACTCACTGAGATCATGCTAACATGCTCGCGAAGTCTGCTCATTTTCTTGAAATGTATATTTTTCTTCACGTCGTCATCATTGTGACATTTGTCACATCTGCTTCTTCTGCTTTTCTTGCGTCTGTTGCATTGATGACTGAATTCATGATCTTTGATAAATATATTTATCTTTGCATGTTTTGATAAATGCTGATGTATGTTAAATCATCATGATCAGAAAATCTGATGCTGTCGCTGCGTTCATCATTTGAGCGTAGTGATGATTCACACATGTCGTGCTTTCATTGAGCGTGCTTGCAAATGCAAGCATTGTTTCAAAGAAAAGCATGATTACGTGATGAATTTAGTCTTGCGCTCTCTTCAGCTGATGATGCATCATGCTGCGCAAGCAATAATTCAACATCTCATCACTTATGCTTAAGATTATCTCACTCTTCGTCTTTGATAATGAGAGAGTGAGTAGTTTTTTCTCTCAGCATGTGAGATTGTATTTAACAGTCGAGTAAAAACTTTCATCTTTCTCATCTTTGTTACTTCTCATCATCATCACATCACTTCATCTTCATCTTATAAATATCAACTGAAGCAAGCAGTGCGTGACGAGATTCGCTGATGAATAAATAACTTTTCTCTTCACTTTGACATTCTCGCTCGCGATCGTTGATCACTTCTTTTCTTTACTTTTTCACAACGTTCATCATCTTCTTTTTTAAAAGACATATGTTGCATGAAATTTTATAATTATAGTTTAATATCAACTTCTTAAACTCATGTCTTTGCGCTTTTGATATTCTCTCAATCATGACTCTTATGTAATTTATCTCTCTTTTTTCTCTTTAACTTTTTCACAATCAACTGATGTATTTATCTTTCTATCTCATAGTTTTCAATGATCTTCTTTGCATTACTAAGATTTTTCATTGATTCTCAGAAGTTTTCATGAAAAGATGAATCAACTTATTAAACTAAATATTCAATCTTTTCTTTCTTGATTCGCTGATCAAGTATCTTCTTTATCTTTCATTTTTCTTTCTTTTCTATGAGAATGATTTGCAACTTCAAATTCTCATCATGCAAGTGTCAAAATTTCAATAAAGAGATATGAAAGATTGAGTGAATTGCATCATATTTTTCAGATAATTTAAGCTTATATGCTTATGTATTGATCTTCTTCAATATTTTAAATGATCTCAATTGTTTATGATCAATCTTCTTCTTTAATTGAAGTGTATAAATGTTTATACTTTGCAGAAGCACTTTGTCTTTCATTTGAAAGTTTGCAACTTTATGATGAGCATTATAATACTTTGCTTGCTGTTCTGCTACTCACTTTCATAGTTTCATTAAATATTCTCTGATACTTTGTAATTATTTTGCTTACTTCATAGTTAAGAGTATCTTTCTTTTTAAAGTTCTGTTCTCAGATGTTTTTGCAAAGCTCACAGTATATTTCTTTAAAAGCTCATGTGAAGTTTTTTCAACATTAGTGTGTACGCTGTTGTTATATGTAAACGTCATCTTTAATTTATGAATGAAACGCAGTGTTTAGCTTTCGCTTCGCTTCAAGATGTCAACATAGAGTGATTCAAAAATGATTAATAAACAATGAGTTTTGATTTGATATAATGCTTCGCATCATTTCATGCTGAGATATGAATTCTCATCATAGCAGATTCACAAGTCTCTCAATGTTCAAATCTTTGATCATTGAAATATAAATTGCATGCTTGATCAACTTATTTATTATTATCAATATAACATCGCTTGTTTTTTCAATATATGAATTTTTTGCAAAGAGCATATCTGTTATGAAATTCATGATCATCATGTGAAATAAATTCACACTTTCTGAAAATATAAACGTCAGCTTCTCATAGAACTTATGATGATGCATTCGCACTTGCTGACAGTCTGAACAGATGCAAACATATTTCATTATCTTTTTGAGCATTTTCAATCAGTAATATTTTCTTCTTATTGCAGTCTTAATACAAGCGCATGTGAAATGATTTGCTTCAAAATCATCATGATTCATATGCAGAATCTCATCTCTTGTAGCAAAGTCATTGAGTACATAAACTGCAAGATCATGACGTAGCAGTTCATAATCTTTCATACTTCATTTTGAAAGTTTATTCTTTCTAGATGCAAATCATTAACATCACTTCTTATTTGCAATAAAAATGTCTTTTTGTTGTAACTTCAGCAATCACGCAATTATTGATTTACTCATCTTCAAATAAAATCTCTTCAACTTCATAATTTGATGAATCAGAAGTTAAGACAATGCAATGTTTAGAATTTTGCAAGATCTAATGAGTACTTTCTCATTTAAACACATGACTCAAGTATCTGTAATGACTATGTCATTCAATCATTGTCAAAACTTCTTCATTCGTTAGCAGTTCAAATTAACATTTTTGATTGCGAAGTTTGTTTTGCAAAGTAAATAGAAAATAATCATTATTCTTCTCACTATCATTCAATTTCATGATGTTGAGTCTTCTTAATGATGCATTCACAAAGTTTAATTTGTCTCTGTGATATTTTATATGAAAGTCAAACGCAGTTAATTTCTCAGCTCAGCGCATTTGTTATGCATTGAGCTTCTTCATCATCATAAAGTAATGAAGATTATTGTGATCTGTTATCACACATATGAGTTGCTTGCTATTCTGAAGATAGTGTCATCAGTTCTTAAAATCAAGAACTATAGCATACAGCTTTTTATTATGCATGTTTCATCATACTTCAGCTTCTTTGAACTTATAACTATAATATGCAATGAAATGTCAATAATCAGTCTTACTCTTCTGATTAAGCACGTCTTCAACTTCGTGATTTGATGCATTGATCTTCATGCAAAGATCTGTATCTTAATTAAACTGATCATCAAGTTGAGTTTTCATATCTACATTCTGACTCAACTTAAGTACTTAAGTTGAATCTTCTGACTCGACTTGAATACTCAAGTTGAATCTCATGACTCGACTTGATATTGATTTCGAGTCGAATCAGAATTCGCTGACTCAACTCGACTCATCAAGCAATCGAATATGACATCAAGAGAGCTAAATATAGAAATTTTTTCAATTTTTCGCATTTGCATTATCTTTTTGCATTATCTTTTTGATAGAAAGTTATAAAGAAGAACATGAAAAGAAACATAAAGAGAAACATGAAGAAAAACATGAAGATCATTTGATAGAAAGCTTTGATAGAGAGCTATGATAGAGAGTCATAATGAAAAACTATGAAGATTGTTTGATAAAGAGTCATGAAGAGAAGTCATGAAGAGAAGCTATGATAGAGAAACATGAAGATTATTTGATAGAAATTTATGATAGAGAGTCATAATAGAAAGTCATAATAAAATATCTATTTATTTATCTTCATGTCTTGATGAGTTGAATCGAGAATTTCAAGTTGATACTTGATTTCAACTTTCTGATTCAACTTAAATACTTGAATTGAACATCTTGACTTGACTCAAATACTCAAGTCAAGAATTCTGACTTGAATTAAGTCTTGACGAGTTGAGAACTCGACTCGACCTCGATGATTCAACTCAACGTGATCAGTTTAATCTCAATCATAGTGTTTTAAAATGAAAGCATTAACAAAGATTGTTTTCAATCTTTTAAAAGCTTCTCTTGCTTTCGATGTCATTATGAAGAATGAATGCATCGTTTTCTTCTTCGCATTCTTGATTAAATTTATTAAGAGCGTGATGATTTAAGAGAACTTTCTTATAAATTGTTGATAAAATTTCGCAAATTTCAAGAATACAAGAATGTTTTTTGCAGACTTGAGTTCAGATTAGCTAGTGATTGCATTGATACAAAACTGTTTCATCTGAATATTTTTTCATCTCATCATGAATCTCAGAAAGATAACTTTACTATGATTGAAAGTGCATTTTGACAGTTTGTGTCATGATGTCAAGTCATTAATCTAATCATCATCATCTTAATCTAGTTTCAGCAATTTTGTTTTAATCATCTCAATCATGTGTGCAAACTTTTGCAATCTTAAGTCAATAAAACTACTGTCTAGTCTTGATTCTGCTCAATTCATGTATATAAAAGTTGAGTTCTCATTCTTTTCTTTCACTCTTTATCTTTCGTCTTGTACATTATCTGATGTATTATCTTGTATCTAGATTTTATCAAAGTAATAATAATATCAGTCTTTTATATTAATAGTATCTTTAGTTTAGCTCAGTTTCTGACATTATGAAAGATCTACACTTTCTGCAACGTTTTCATACATTGAAATCTCATTTAGTTATTCTTTTGCTCAAATGAAGTTATCTCACAATCTTTCAATTGACGATGAGCATGCTGTTAAACAGTTCACTCAAAGTGTGATCGAAAATTTAGTCAAGATCTTTCGCGTAATGCATGAGCTTCAAAATCAAGTTCAACAATATGATGTTATCATTTCATTTTCATTCATCATTCTCAGTTTTTCAGTTTATATAAAGTTGAATTCTCAGTCTCTTGCAATGATAATTCAGATCATTGCACAAACTTTGAACAATCAATCTTTTCTTGTCATTCATCTCTCTGCAAATTCTGTTGTTATTTTCATTGCTTTTAAATTCAAGAAGCTTCTTGACATATTTAAGTATGAGAAGAACAAAGATTAATTGAATGCATGAGAGCAGAGTCTGATACAGCGCATGAACATGAATAATAATCATTACTTCTTTCATCGAGTCAAGATCGTTTATGTCGAGTCACAACTTATCATAAATAAGAAGACTCATAATCTAATGAATCAATATTGAGTCAATGATCTTTGTATCATTTTCATCTTTACAGATTGATAACATAAGTTACATCATTGCTGCAACAATTCTTTCAAAACAGAAGATGTTTATTTATATCTTCGTAAAACTTTAAAGTGAGACATGAATAGCTTTGTCAATTATTATAATCTCTTTTATTAAAAGAAAGAATATTCTTTGATGAAAGATTTCTTGTTGATTGACTGTCTGAAGCGCAATGTCAATTATTTCATTCAAGTCATCATCTTCTTCTGATGAAATTTTAATGAAACTTGATTATTCATCTTTCATCAATGAGTTCAAGTATTCTTTGACATTAATGAAGAGTTTCAGCAGCTTAAGCATCATTAATCTTGCTTCATCTTCATCATCATTTTATTCATTAAAGTCAAGAACATTTCTGCATTGACTAGTAACTTTTTGAATTCAAAGATCATCATTTCTGTGACTGTTGTCTTGACAATATCTTCGTTTCTCTCTCTTTCATTTCTCGATAAGTCAATGAATCTAAGCTTTGTCATTATCATCATTCAAGATAAGATTCTGATCATTTCTGAGATCAAGAAAATTTGCAACAAGTGAAAGCTGTGCTACTACTGCAAGTTGCAACATTTAAGCAAAATTACTAAAGAATGCTCAAATAAGAAGCTCTTCACTCTGCGTATCATAAACATCTATGACAGTGACATCATCAGTATAAATAAAGAAGTTTCGCTGCTCACAAGAAAAGTTTAGTTTCTGAGCTAAGTCATGCTCAGAGATCTGTATACATATCATTTTGTCTACTAGTTTCAATCTTTTCACTCTCACTTCAATCATATAGAAAGTTTTCTGCTAAATCTGTCTTGAAACTCTTTGAATTCAATTCAACATTCAAAAATAATTACATGATAGTATTCTGTATTTTACGTCAAGCTCAATTTAAAGTTCTCACTTTCGCTCTGATTAATAGTGAAGTTTTTGCTTATGTCTTTATAAATAAATTCTTTGTGTAACAACATCATCTTTTCTTGCATTAATTAACTCACTCTCACAGACTTCAAGAATTTAATGATCAAGTCACTTTAATTAATGACATTACTTATGTCATTGAAATCACAATGATTCTCAATGAATACATTGAAAGACTATTCTTTTATGTCATTGAATTAAGTCAATATCTCATCATCATGAATTTATCATGACTTCATCATTACGTAATTGATGTCAATTTTGAACACAATATTCTCATCTTGTTTTTCTTTTTCTGTCTTAATTATTGTTGTTAATTTCTCGTCAATATTTATGATTTTAATCAACAAGAAGAAAATTTCTCGCTTGAAGTTAACAAAGTAGCTTTTCTTCAGTCTCGCTCTCAATTCACTCACAAGAAGCAACTCAGTTCACAAATCATTCACAAGAAGCAATTCAATTTACAGATCACTCACAAAAAATAATTCAGTTTACAGATTACTCATAAAAAGCAATTCAGCACTTAGTTCGCTTGCAAGAAGTAATTCAGTTTTCAGTTCGCTCATAAGAAGCAATTCAGTTCTCAATTAGCTTGCAAGAAGTAATTCAGTTTTTCATCTGCTCACAAGAAGCAATATAATCTTTCATTTACTCATGAAAAGTCAATTAATACTCAGCTCATTCACAAGAAACAAATCTTGTTCAATCTTGTCTTTCATTTGAAACAAGAAGCTTTTAGTTGTATTTTTCAAGTCATTTAAAAAGAATACTCATCAAAAATCAAGTATCAAAATTCTTCTTTCTTTAGAACTTCTGTTGTTTTTCAAGCAAATCAATTCAATTAATCTTTTACACAACTTGACATAATTGAGTTGAAAGTTTGAAACTTTGATCATGCTGCTTGTGTCAAAGACATTGAAGTGTTTAACGTCATTCTAAAGAAAATCGATGTCTTCTTGAATCTTGAATCAATCTCATTTTCTAGTCTAGACTCTGATGAGTCAAAATTGCATCACATGACTTTGACTATTGTCGTGAGACGAAGTCTCATCTTTCAATGACTCATAAAACAGCATTGATTCAATCACATCTTCAGAATTCATGAGAATATAGACTATCATTCATAGAGATTTCTTGAGCAGAGCTATTGAGTTACATCTTCAGAATTCATGAGAACATTGACTATCATTCATAGAGATTTCTCAAGCAGAGCTATTGAGTTGCATCTTCAAAGTTCATGAAAACATTGATTACTATTGATAGAGATTTCTCGAGCAAAGCTATTGAGTTGCATCTTCAGAATTCATGAGAACATTGACTACTATTAATAGAGATTTCTTGAACAGAGCTATTGAGTTGTGTAACGATTGTTTCTTTAACAACACAAGATATAAACAGAGATAAGTGTAGTAACAAACTAATCATTAGACTGAAGATCTGAGAATAGCTAAAACAATAGACTGTATTGACTATTACATGAGTTGAGCACGAAGCTTCTATCTAAGAGAACGATCATCATTATATAAACATAGAAGAATCATGTCAAGTCGTCTCTGCTCTGAATGATCACTTTGATCATTCTTGAGCAAGATGAGCAAGATGAGCATCATGCTCATTATGCTCACTGTGATCACTTCTGATTCAAGCGATCAGAGTGATCACTTTCGAGACTCTGATTACTCAATGATTATCTAATCATTGCTGTTACATAATCTCATGTGAAAGAGTTTTAACATTAGATTCTCTTTTAAGATTTTCGTTTTGAAAATCACTTTTTCTTCATGTTTTCTCATTGCACAACAAAAAACTCTATCTTGCGTTGCAGAGATCTTCTTGAGCGTACAAGTTCTGAGCATGCTGTCATGCGTTCTTGTGAGCACTGCAGTCGCTTGCAAAAGAAATGTCGTGTCGACAGTGAATTCAATCGTTGCATCGAGTGTGTACATCTCGATCGCAAATGCAATCTTACTTTCTTGATGATGAAGTGAAAAAGAATAAAGGCAGAACGTGATCGCGTTCTTCATGAGCTGCTGAATGCTCACAAGCAGATGCAAGAGATCTTCGCAAGAACTACTCATCTGCAAAATCAATTTGTGTTTCTGAAGAACAAGAAACAGACGATGATTAAATGAGAGTTTTGAAACATTGTCGAGCTCGAGAAAGAAAAGAGAAAGACTAGCGAATTATCGCTGAACGATCTTCACTTTAACGTGTCTTTCAAGCAGATTGAGATTTCATCAGACTTTGATTAATTGAGTTTCTTAACTGAAACTGTTGCAGAAGCATCTGACAGTTCTTAAGATTCTTCTTTGATTTTCAAGTGTTCTCAATATGTTCATAATCTTTCCACTTGACTAATCAATGAGACTGATCTTTGATATTCTGTTGATCTAGTATATTCTTTACTTCGTACTTGATGTTTTGACTCTCTGAATTAATTTCTGAAGATTCTGTTTGAATTGATGTATTCAAGTCTGCAAACTTCAAAAGAGAAATATGAAATATTGAATGTATTTTCATAAATGTTGAAAGATTCAACTTGTAGTTAATCAATCTCTTTTCTTTTAAAATTTCAAATGATTCTAGTTTTGTGTGATTCAACTTGTTACTTGATCTTTTCGTCTTGATATTTCGTCTTAGTAGATAAGCTTTGTTTCTCTTTTTAAGAGTAGATTCTCTATCTCTTTTCTTATTTGCATACAGAATCATGTGCTTACTTAGAAACTGAATGTTCTTTTGCAGCTCTTTGTGCAACAAATGTATTTGTTTGATCTGTATCATAGCTTTCTGAGCTATTTGTGCAAATTCACACAATTTCTTAAGAGTCTTTGACTTGAACTTGTAGTTTGCAAAGAATGATGACATGCTGATTACTTTCATTGTTATGCTATTGAAAGTCAACTGTGCTATTAACAGTAGCTGTATTCAATCATTCTGTCTATAGTTAATATAGCATCTGAGATACTGTTTCAATGTCTGATTCATTCTTTTCGTTTATTCATTCATCTGTGAATGATAAGCTGTTGACAACTTATGATGAATTTCTAGTTGATTCATCAACGATTTTCAGAATTTCGATGTGAAGAACTTGTCTCTATTTGAAATTATCTCGTCTGATAATTCATGATTTGCTACAATCATTCTCAAGAACATGTAAAATAAATCTTTCGCGAATGTTGCTTTCTTGTATGACAAGAAGTATTTGTACTTGATTAGTTTATCTGTGATCATTAATATAGAGTCGTACGTTGTTCTTGTAACTCTTTCTTTTGACTTTGATAGCTTGACTATAAAGTTCAAAGCTATGCTTTTTCATGCATGATCTAATGTGCTGAGACTTTTCAAAAGTTCATAAGATCTGTGTTGACTATGCTTTGTTCAAATGCATACATCACACTTTCTTATGATATTTTCTACTTGTTTTCTCATCTTAGAAAAGTAGTAAATTCTAGATATTCTTTCAATGATTTTATTTGAATCTTGATGTTCATGTATCATTGACTCATGATAATCATTTATTATCTCTTGTCTACATCTTGTTGAAACATAGATGAGATCTTGAAATATTAGTATTTCGTTAGTTATTTCAAAGTTCGCGTTGTCAGCGATATTTTCTATAATATTCTGCGCAACTGAGTTCTTTGCTAGCTTTAGCTTTATTCGTTTCTTGAGATCTCGATTGTAGATTCGTAGCGTAGCTGCATTTTGTCTATTGTAGACAATGAAATTATCTTGATTTTATTGTAAGATAGTCTGATTTACCTGTGATCTATCTGTCATGTGATCTACTCTTCTGCTCAAGACATCAATCTTCAAGTTTTCAGATTTCTTTCGATATTGAATTTGAAAGTTGTACGATGACAATTTCTTCGATCATCTAATCTGTCTTCAATTTAGAACTTTCGTGATCGTGAAGTATAGCAGATTCTTATGATCTGTATATACTTGAATCTGATGTCTAGATTCTTTCAGATACACTCTTTATTGTTTGAAAGAGTTAACAATAGTTAGTAGCTTCTTGTTGTGTATTTTATAGTTCAATTCAGCGACTGTAAGCTTACGACTGTAGTAAGCAATAAAATTCAGACGTTTCTTATCGTCTGATTGACTGATACACGTCTCAATAGCTTCATCTGACGCGTTCATCTCAAGCATAATAGGTTTTTCTGATTCAAACATGATCAGTACTGACTGAGAAATGAATAATTTCTTCAGCTTCTTGAAAGCTTCTTCTGCTTTCTCAGTTCACATGAACGATATATTCTTCTTCGTAAGATTCATAAGTGACAAGATGATTCTGAAGTATTTCTCTATAAAGCATCTATAAAAGTTCGCGAATTCTAAAAAGAATTGAACTTCGATCTTTGACTTTGACGTCAATCAAGTCGTAACAGCTTCTATCTTCTTTGAATTCATTCTTAGATTCTGAGACGTGACTATAAATCTCAAAAACTGTACGCTCTGTACATGAAATTCACTTTTTCCTGAATTGATGCGCAGATCGACTTTCTTTAAAGTCTGTAGAACTTTCTTAACATGTTGCACATGTTCTTTCTTCGTCTTTGAATATACTAGTATATTTTTCAAATATACTATGACGAATTGATTCAGATAACGTCGTAGTACATTATTCACAAATGTCTGAAACGTGACTGAGACATTGATTAGATCGAAAGACATGATCAAATACTCGTAATGTTCTAGTCGAGTGCAAAAGACTGTCTTTCACTCGTCTTCTTCTTTAATTTGTATTCAATTGAACGCTTTGAATATATTGAATTTCGTAAATCACTGTGCTTTCTGCAGTCTGTCTTGCAGTTCAAATATGAGCGATAGCGAGTAGCTGTTTTTAATCGTGATGTTATTCAATGCTCTGTAATTGACATATAGTTTTAGACTTTCATTCAATTTTGAAACAAACAGAATTGAGTATTCTGTTGACGACTGCAATTTTCTAATGAATTTTTTTTGCATGTTCTCTTTCAGATATTGTCACAAAGCGTCAAGCTTTTCTGTTGACAATGAATAAATGAACTGTTTCGTGAGTTTCTTGTCATCTATGAGCTTGATCTCATAATCTCATGATTGATGTTTGAGTAGTGTCTCTTGATCACTTTCTTTCTCAAACAGAATCTTATATTTCTGATATTTTTTAGAAATTTTAACAATAGCGAGATTACTTTTAACCTCTCTGCTTCATAACATCTGTGCATCTAAGCTGTTCTTCAGCTCGCTGCGCATATCTTTCGCTGTCATTGCAAAGATTTTCACACTCTCTGATGACTTCAATATCAAGTGCAATCGCGTCGTTTCTGTATGAAGAAAAGCGATTGTCTCATTGACTCAATCTATCATCAAATTGATCATACGAAGTCATGATATATCTAGAACTATATCGCTGCCTGACTGCTTCGTAACGTCTAAACGCAACTTTTCTCAATGATGTTCAAGTCTTAAGTGAATGAGTCGAGTCTCTTGATCTATTAGTTTGTTATTATACTTCATGAGTGTTTCATTGAAGTTTTGCAGATTGTAAGATTCTTTCTTCTTCTGCATAGATATTTGCGCTTTTCTAGCAAATTCTGAGAACATGTAGTTTCTTGTACAATCACTGTCAATGAATAGACGTGCTGTATGATCGTTGATCTTGACTCAGACTCGTAACTGCGTCAAGTCATTTGTGAAGATAAATATGCTTTCGATTTTCAACTCTTGACTAGACTTCTTCAATGATCTGTCAGTTAAAGAGTCTTCTAGTTTTTTGAACTAGAAGCTTACTTCTCAAGTACTTGTTCTATGTACTGAAATCGATTTGAATCAATCTTCTTCTGTGAATACTTCTTTAAATCACACAAATTAAATCTCTCTCTGATGACTTTTGTTATTTATCTAAGTTCTCTGAATATATTATTTTCATCAAGAAGTACATATTCTTGTTGCTTGATGAACTTGACTTCTGTGAGTGACTTCTTTATGACTATGTCACGATATCAAATGTCTTTGCGTGATGCAATTGACTCATCTTGCATTGTGTCATAAATAGTGTTACGAGCGTACCAAGGCTGAACAAGGCTGAAGCCCTAATCAATTCGCATCAGGTTTGGCTCAGATATGGCCCAGATATGGCTCAACACCCTTTTTCTTCCCCAACACCCTTTTCTTTCACCAACACCTTGTTCACCTACATCACATTCTTCCCGTGTCACAAACACATTCCTTTCAGGCCTAGCGCAGCCTCTGAACATTACATAAATAGAAGCTTTTGTACCAACCTTCTTCTGTATTCTTAATATTCAGTTATAGCTACCTCTAAAGATCAAGCACTATCAATCCTGATCTTCATTGATTGTATCATCTAGGCACGGTCCTGACAAATAGCTTGATGTATATCATTCTTGATCTGTTGCATTTGTCGTGAAAAATCTTTCTCTTTCTGTCTGAAGAGAGTGTACAATTCATTGTACATGCTTATAAAACTCGCTTGATTTGTAAACTTTCTGAAATCTTTCTTTACTTTAAGACGATTCTCTTCTTGCTTGAGAGCATCTTCTGCTGCAATAATGAATGCTCGTAGAGTTTCGCTAAGTCGATTTTCTTCTTCGACTGCTTGATGAATAGCTTTCTCAGTGCTGTTCAATCTGTTCGAGTCATATGCTTCGCTGTCAAGAATCTCTGATTTCGCGATCATAGTGAACGAACTTTCATCACTTTTCTCATCGTGTACTTCTGACTGATGATGAGTTGCTGCATAGAAATGATTCTTTCGTGAGAGTTTTGAATATCATTCAGAATCTTTCTTATCACTCAGATGAGTGTGACAATTGTCTTTGTAACATGCTGTTCACGACAATGCTTGATGCTTGTCTTTCTGATCTTCTTTTATTGCTGCGAAAGATCTGTCTTGTTTATCATAAAGCTTTGACTTGTTCTTGTACTTGTTCTGAGTACAATCTCTGAAGAAATGATTTAGCTTTTCACATGTATAACATGTCTTGCTCTGCTAAACAGTTTTATCGCGAGCATTCGTTGATATCTTTTGAGTTGCGTCTAACTTCATAGACTGAGAATCGTAATAAAGTTGCTTCTTCTTTTTCTTGCTTTATGCAACTGAGACATAAGCGATCTTGTTCTTCTTTTCAAGTTTTCGCTTGTACTGTCGATTATTCAGCACGATTGTCTTGCTAATCATAGCATGCAAAGTCGCAAGTCTATTTGTATGAACTATCTCGTTCTTTATCACATTCTTCAGTTCTCTATACAACTGTGCTGTAAAAGTTGAGTCATTTCATTCGATCTCTGCTGCGATTGACTGAAACGCAGCAACGTACTTGAATGCTGATTCTGATTGCTTAATATCATACAGCTGTCGTTCAATGATTCGTTTTGCATCTATGTTTTCATACATTCTTTGTATTGCTTGCTCAAAGTTAAAAAAGTCTTCAAAAACTCTGTTGATTTCATCTTCTTGATCTTCTGACTTATTCTTCAAGTGATTTCTTATCAATGATTTAAATCATTTGAAGACATCTTTTCTGAAGTACGAGAATGCAAACAATATCTTGTCATGAGATGAACTTAGTTTCTTGTGTGCTCTGACATAGACGTTCACTTGTATAAGAAAAGCGTCAAGCTTATCTCTATCTTCATAATACAGATTCAATGTTGATATCTTAATTGATGACTTGTTATTCGAGAATGCGATGATGTTTGCTGATGTGATTCGTTCTGAGAATGACATAATGATCATGATAAAATGATGCTCTGATATCTTGTGAAAGAGTGATGCTCAAAGTGTAATGATTGTTTCTTTAACAACACAAGATATAAACAAAGATCAGTATAGTAACAAACTAATCACTAGACTGAAGATTTGAGAATAACTAAGACAATAGACTGTATTGACTATTACATGAGTTGAGCATGAAGTTTCTATCTAAGAGAATGATTATCGTTATATAGACATAAAAGAATCGTGTCAAGTTGTTTCTGCTCTGAATGATCACTCTGATCATTCTCGAGCAAGATGAGTAAGATGAGCATCATGCTCATCATGCTCACTGTGATCACTTCTGATTCAAGCGATCAGAGCGATCACTTTCAAGACTTTGATTACTCAATAATTATTTAATCATTGCTGTTATATAATTTCATGCGAAAAAGTTTTAACAAGTTACATCTTCAGAGTTCATGAGAACATTGACTACTATTGATAGAGATTTCTCGAGCATGACTCAGTTGCATCTTCAGAGTTCATGAGAATATTGACTATTATTTATAGAGATTTCTTGAGCGAAGTTTTCTTCTTCATCTTTTACTCATCGTCTTTTGATCTCTTTTCTAGACGAGAGCATCTACATAGAGACAAATCTATCTATCTATCTATTTATCTATTTATTTAATCATCTGTATCTAGTCTATCTTCTAGATCTATCTATCTACTAGATTGATCATTGCATGTGTTCATGCTCACTCTGTTGATTTCAAAGCTCTCTATATCGCACTTGAACTCTATCTCTCGACACTGTCTGTTCAAAGAACAGCTCAACTCTTACTCAGTTTTTATCTCGCTTTCAAGACAGTATGTATGATAAGAATCATTGTTTGAATCTTCATTAAATGAAAAAGAAATTTCATTTGATTGCATTCACGACATAAGAAGATCTTAAAGTCTATTAACAAAGTAAGAATGTTGATTCAGTCACAATTCTATCATTCAAATATTTTAAGTTTCTAGATGTCTTTTTCAAGAAGAATGTCAATATTTTGTCTTTGCATTGAGCTCATGATCATGTCATACATCTTAAAGAAGATGCTCAATTCTCAGTCTTCGCTTTGTATGACATGAGTCGTGATAAAATTCTAGAACTTCATCATTATTTGAATGAAAATCTGAGCAAAGATTTCATTTGAGTCAGTCACTTTCAGATGATTATCTCTGTTCTCTTCATTAAGAAACTTAAAGAAGAACTTCGCTTTTACGTGAATTATCAAGATCTGAACACTATCACAGTCAAGAATTGATATTTTCTGTCTTTGATCTCAGAAATGCTGAATCATTTAAATTGAGCTAAAATCTTTATCAAGCTGAATATCATTTCTGTGTTCAATCGACTTCAAATCAAAGAAGAAAATGAAACTTTCATCGTCTTTTGCACTTGATTTGAATTATTCAAGTATCTAGTCATGCTTTTCAATCTATGTAATGAGTCTGTCTTGTTTCAGAAGTACATCAACAATATTCTTTGCAAACATTTAAATAAGTTTTATACAGCTTATTTGAATGACATCTTGATCTATTTCAACAATGAACTCAAGCATGAGATTCATGTCAAGTTCATTCTGCGAAAGCTGCAAGAAGCAAATCTTCAGATAAATATAATCAAATGCAAGTTTTACATCACTTAAGTCTTGTATTTAAAACTGATAATCATCATCAAAGAAATTAAGATGAATTCTTTTAAGATAAACATCATTGTCAATTAATTCATCTTGATCAATGTTAAAGATGTTCAAAGTTTTTTAAATTTCATGAACTTTTATAGAAGATTCATCTATGATTATAGTAGAATAACTATCTCGCTCACTCATCTCATCAAAAAAATGTACTCTTTGTTCGATTTCAGAAATGTCAGATTGCATTCAACATTCTTAAGAAAATCTTTACTTTCAAGATTATTCTTTGTTACTATACTTCAGATTACAAGATTGTGATAGAAATTAATGCTTCAAACTATGTGTTTAAAGACATTTTTTCTCAATATGATGAGAACAAGATTCTTCGTTTAGTCACTTACTTTTCAAAGAAGCATAATTCAGTCGAGTGTAACTACAAGATTTACGATAAAGAACTCATGATCATTGTTTGCACTTTCAAGAAATGATGATCAGAGCTTGAAGACTTTATCTATTTTGTTGAGATGATCATGAATCACAAAAATCTTGAGTATTTTATGTCAATTAAGCAGTTGAGTCATTATCAAGCTCGTTGAAGTGAGTTTCTGTTTAAATTCAACTATTGCATTGCTTATCATTTTGACAAAATCGATGATAAGTTGAATGCTTTGACACGTCGCTCAGAAGATTTTGTTAAAGAGAAAAATATATTCAATTCTTAATATCAATATCAACATCAAACAATTCTGAAAACTTATGTTTTAGATCTTAATATTGTTGAGAATTTCATCTTTGATATCTTCAACATCAAAGTCATTGTCACGATTCTAGCCTTGCCAGGCTCAGCCTTCTAGCCTTACCAGGCCTATTCTCGCTTCGTCACCTTGACTAGTCTCTATTGAGCCTAGCGTCGGCTGAGAAACACACATATGTAGTCAGCTTCTTTCCCGTAGCTATCTTTCTTCCTTAGCATTTATCTTCTAGTTAAATGACACTCCTATCTGATTCGCTCTAGGCAGGCCCCTAACATTAGATAAATGCTCACCATCTACTATTCTGCTATCGACGAATAGACGATACGAAACAATCTATTCAGTAAGGAAAATTTGCAAGGGATTCTTCAAATTTGCACCACCATTTTAGGCCGCAAGGGATTCTTCGATTCTACACCCATTTTCATCATTCTATCCGCAAGGAATTCTTCGAATAAAGCACTCAATTATTACCTGAAATTCACAAGGGATTCTTTGAATTTTCACTCACCAAAAAACATCAATTCAAAACATCAACCCCTCACCTATTCTTATCTCAACAACTTCTACCTTCTCTCATCATGGCACGCGACGTCGAGTCAGTTGAGCTCCGAACAACTCGCCTGCTTAGAAGCACTGTCAATAGAAGAGTTTCACTTCTACTCATCGATGCTTCAGTCGAAGCTGAGAAAGCTGCCATCTCATGAAACATAAACATCGAAGAACAACTGTTTCATTGAGTCAGCAATCAATTCGACGAAGTCATCAATATGCTGAACGAGCTTCGAAGTCAGCGAGACTTGACTCTACAACTCAATGAACACTGACTCCTCGTACAAGACGATCACAAAAAGAGAGCGAAACAACTAGAAGCCGCTTTTGATAAAAACGATGAGCTAGAGAAAAAGATCAACCAGCTACAAGGCGAGCGATTGAACTCCAGAGCGGAACAACGTCAAGCTGATCGGCCTATGCCCCGTCAAGATACTCAGTCAGCTGAACAACGAGTCAATCAGGAAGAAGCTTCGGTTCGCCGCTCTGAAGTTGAACGAAGCTCGACTTTCGAAGCTCGCTCTCAACGAGAATCTTCTACTCTATCTGATAACGGAAACGGGAACGGTCATCACAAGTTCGTCAAGCTTCCGGATTCACCCATCTTCATCGAAACAGATGACCCTATCTGAGAGACATGAAGCACCAAAATAGCTGACAAGCTCGATGTCAACGCGAACCATTACCCTACTGAAAAGATCCGTATTGTCTATGTGGTTTCCAGGCTAGAAGGCGATGCTGATCAGCAAACCTATGCAAAGCGTCGTGTTGACGCTTTCTCACTCTATCAATCACTATCAGAGCTACTGAAACATCTGAAAGGAATTTACGAAGATCAGAACCTGATTCGGAAGTGTCGTCGCGAATACGTCGCTCTGAAGCAGCTCAACAAGCTCTTCAGCTCTTTCTATTCAGAATTCACTAGAATATTCAGCTTTCTGAACTACGACGATGCCATTCTGATGAACGACATTCAGGATAAAATCAACAATCGTCTTCAGGACGCGTTGTCAGTTTGTCCCATAGAGTTTAGCTCGCTTGATAAGCTCAAGATCTTCCTTCAAGATGTAAATAACAAACAACGAGTCAATTACCAGCTACGTGGCGAGCAACGAACAGTCAAACCGATAGCAGCTCCGGAAAAACGTTTTGTTCCTTCGTCGACATCAGCTTCAATCTCGACTACTAGCTATGTTCGACCCGCTACTTTTTCCATCCCCGAACCTGAACGATCAAGAATGTCAATCACCTGCTTCAACTGTAAAGTATCGGGTCACCTTTCAAAGAACTGCTCTCATCTGAAGGCTAGTACATCGGCATCTCGTGCATTCACTTCTCGCCTCAATGAGATCGTCATGCCGAAAGAAGAGAAGGAATTATTTACAGAGAAATCGAAGAATGAGGCAAAAAACTAGTGACTTTCATCAAAGACGCGATGAAAGATGTGTTTATTTCTTCAACAACGAGCAGCTCAAATGATTTCTTTGCTTCGGAACCTTTGACTACTGAATGTGTACTATCTAGCAATGAAATTAGTTACTCATTAAAGTCATTGATTGACACTGAAGCAGCTGACTATTCGTTCATTGATGAATTAATCGCGCAGAA
>JAABVA010000168.1_pt1 | contig 85850 bp, 111 predicted proteins | sample 5560331 | NCBI WGS metagenome assembly JAABVA01 (sample SAMN12812661, study PRJNA571458) | rock metagenome | isolation source: Antarctica rocks | place: Antarctica: Victoria Land, Mt New Zealand sud | collected 2016-01-07
CGATCGGCAGCCCCGAGACCGTACAGGCTTCACTGACCGAGCTGTTGGCCCGTACCGGCGCTGACGAGCTCATGGCAACCATGCAGATATACCGGCTGGAAGACCGCATCCGCTCGCTGGAACTGCTCGCCGCCATTTCCAGTTCCACAGACCTCGCCGAAGCGCCTGCGTAATGGCTGGCGAACCGACCAAGGTGGCTCTCCGTACCCTCGCGGCTTGCGGATTCCATGGGCTAGGTTCGGCTAGGTGGGGTTTGAGAAGAGCCACTCGCCATCGGCAACACGGATGCGTCGGTCGTACAAGTTGATACCACCGTGCGGCGCCCCGCATGAGGAACCATAAACCGCAAACGCCGTGGCCACAGGCGCGAACGACGAAGCTGCAGGGGAGCCGTCGCCGTATGACCCGCCCAAGAAAATGCCCGGTGAAAGGGGGGCAACCGGCAACGCTATCCAGGCCCATCTCAAGATCAGCGCCACCATGTCTTCTGTCGCAATCGACCATGACGGTCGCGGGCCGCCATGGGATCTGGCGAGGAACGCTTGCACGGATGCTCGTCACCGCAGTGTCTGCCCGAGTGCGTCAGCCAGCCGCTCGTCCCACGCTCAGGCCCATCGCCTCAAAGACGGGCCGGTTCCTGCCGGCCGGCATCCACGAAGCCGGCCAGGTCCGCCACAGTTATCCGAACGTGCTTGCCGACTTTGACGTAGGCGATGCGGCGCTCGGCGATGATCCGCCGGATGAACCTGGGTGAGGTCCCCAGGGCGTGGGCGGCCTGGTCGACGGTGAGCAGGGTGTCCATGACGGTCTCCTCCGAGCTGTTGCGGCGAGTACGGGGTCGGGTTCGGGGTCGAGGTGGCGGGGCGGGGTCGTGCTTCCCGTCTGGTGAGGGTGCGGGCGTGGCCGGCCCCGTCAAGGGCGCCTGCGGCGTCGCAGCGCGATGACCTTCGGCCACCCTTGACCGTGCCGTCCCCACCCGTGATCTGGCAGGTACGGGAAGCACGCCCAAGTCCGGTCTCCCAGCAGGGCCCGCTCGGCTTCGTCGGTACCACCCCACACCCCAGCGGCACGGGTCCGGAGGGCGTAGGCCAGGCACGGGTCGGCGTCGGGGCAGCCGACGCAGACGCTCTTGGCCTGCTCGGTTCGGCCGTCGGTGAAGAACAGCTCCGGGTCGGCATCGCGGCACGCCGCCCGCGACAGGTCGGGCAGCAGACCCGGGTCCAGGTGGTAGGCGACGGTCATCGAGCCAGCCCCTCGTGCCGATTTCGGGTGTACCAGCGGTCCAGGCGGATCGCCTGCCGGCGGTCCCGGGCGCTGGCAGCAGCGGACGCGGCGAGCATCGCGTCACCGGAGGTGCGGTGCCCGGAGCCGGCGAACCGCCAGGACGCGACCAGCAGCACCGTCGGCCCAGTTGGGCCAGGGTCGTCAGCGGCTACCTGTTCGTCGGCGGCGTTCTGCTCCGGCTCGTCGTGATCATCCTGGGGCTCCTGGTCGTCGTCGAGCAGCCCACCCGAGGTGGTCTGCCGCCAGGCGGCCCGGGCGGCGCGCAGGCTGCCCAGGGTGGTCGAGTAGGCCCTGGAGCGGGTGGAGACGTGGCCGCGGAAGCCGAGCATGTGCGCCCATCTGCGGAGCCGCAGCTCGCGCAGCTCCGGGCGGCTGCCGAGCTGCCAGGCTGTCTGCGCCATCCGGTGCAGGTGGCGGGCTGGGTCGAGCTCGGCGACGGTCTCGGCTGTGAGCGGCCGTGGGGCGAGGCCGACGTGTTCGGTGGCTTTGGTGACGTACTTGGCTAGGTAAGCGGCGACCGCCGACTCATCCGGCGCCTGCGGCGCCGCCCCGTCGGCGGGACAGGCAATCGGCCGGACGTCGAGTTGCTGCCCCCAGCACAGCACCCGGCGCAAGCCGTTACCCACATCGACCGGAACCTGGACCCGGGCGGCAGCAGCATGCACCGCGTGCACGAGCAGGGCGGCGTCGAACCCGGCAGCCGGCGGGAGCACTTCGCCGTCGGTGGCGGCGTCGAGCCGGAGCACGGCGTGCAGATGCACCAGCCCGCGGCGTTGGGCTTCGGCGACTTTGGCGAACCGGAGCCGGACCTGGGAGTTGAACTGGGTCACTGTCAGGCCGGCGCCGCGGGCCAGATCGCGGCGCAGATAGATGGTGAACCGTCGCCACAGCTCGGGAGCGAGGGCGTTGAATAGCACCGCGCCGGTGTAGTCATAGCACTCACCGCACAGCGGCGTGCCCAGCTCCGGGTCACCAGCCGGGTGCCGCCGGGAACAGGACGTGCGCCTGCCGTGCGCGCAAAACACGGTGTCCCGGGGGTCGTGGCAGCGCCGGGACCGGCCGTCAGTGTCGGTGCGGATGGTGTGCACCGGCCCGAACGAGGGTGCGGTCAGGGTGGCGAACACCCGGGGATGGGCGGCGACGGTCTCGGGCAGGCCTTTGCCGCCGCGCAGGCCGGCGGCGATCAGCTGGTAGGTGTCGGCCCGGTAGGTCTCCGAACACGGCGGGCACACAGCAGCGCGGCGGTTGCGGCAGGCAACCAGCAGCACCCCGTCGGGCTCGCCGGCACTCTCGTAGGACGAGCGGATCTCCCCCGACGCCTCGTCGACGCGGTGCACGGTTCCGGACAGCCGGACCGGGCGGGCGCAGTTGCCGGTACCGGCAACGAGGCGGGACCAGCGGTCGTAGACGTCGGGGTCGGCGGCGCGGCGGACCAGCTCGGCGTGCACCCGGGGCAGCAGCGCGCCGATCCGGGTCGGGTAGCCCTCCCGGGACAGCGGTGCCCGCAGCATCACCGGCCCGGTGGCAGTCGGGTCAGTCATCGGTGCCCTTCTCCTGGGCCAGGTGGGCGGGTAGCGAGCCGGGGCGGATGCCGAGCCAGAGCAGCAACCCGCGGACCGGGAGGCAGATGGCCCCGTTGCGGTGGACTGCTGGCAGCCCGCCGTCGGCTATCGCTTGCAGCACGTCGGCCGGGTCTGACTGCAGGTAGCGCGCGGCTTGGGCGAGGCTCAGCAACCGCGGCAGCTTCCGGTCCTTGTCAACTGGGGGTGCGGGTGTTTCAGGTGCGGGGTGCTCAGCCATCGGGCCGGCCGGCGCTCAGGTCTTTCGTGAGCAGGGCGGCGATGTCAGGTGGCAGGTCCGGCAGCGTGCTGGCCCGGCCGCGGGGAGCGGGGACGAGCTGCTCCCACGGCACTCGCAGGCCCGAGGTCTGCTGGGCGATGCTGCGGGCGTGTTCGAGGTCGACGGCGAAGCCCCGAGCCACCGACCAGCCCGACTCGACGTCGGACACCACGGCCAGCCCGGGCCGCGTGGGGTCGAGGCGTTCGGCGGCGTGGACCGCGTCGATGGTGACGTCCGACAGGCACATCCGTGCTGTTTCGGGGTCATTGACCCGCAGGCACACCCGACCGGACAGCTGCGCCCGCAGGGCGGTGACACCCTTGCCGAGGTCGCCGGAGACCCGTTGCCCGCAGACCACCAGATGCACCCCCAGCGCCCGGCCTTGCTGCGCCAGGCGCAGCACCGCCGCCGAGCAGCCCGCGATCTCCTGCGACTCGGCCCGGCCGGTGCCGGCGTCGAGGAACAGTTCGGCGACCTCATCGACGACCAGCACCACCGGCACCGGTTGCAGCTGCGCGGGCAGGTCCCAGATCGAGCGGGCACCGGCGTCGCGGAGCAGGTTGCGCCGGTCCTCCACGAGCCGGACCAGGGCGCGCAGCACCGGCAGTGCTTCGGTGCGGTCGACCGCGAGGCGGGACAGCCGGGGGGCGTAGGGGGCGAGTTCTACGCCGCCTTTGAAGTCGATCCCGACCAGCGCCACTGCCCGGGTCGCCAGCGCGCAGACCAGGGCGTTGAGCAGCGTCGACTTGCCCGACCCGGTCGCGCCCACGACCAGCCAGTGCGGCGTCGTCGACAGGTCCACCACCCACGGCCGGCCGTCTTGCCGCAGGCCCAGCGGCGCGGCCAGCAGCCCGGCATGCTGTTCCGCGGCCGGGAGCGGGACAGGTGCGGCGAGTGGGTCGAGCTGCAATGCGGTGACGGTGACGGTGCCGGGGTCGTCTTGCCGGATCAGGCAGCGGATCGCGCCCCACGCCGCGGCCAACCGTTCGGCAGCAGCCTGCCAGGTGTCGACGGTCTGACCGGGCAGCAGCGCGAAGCGGGCGGTGAACCCGAACGGATGACCCCAGGTGTTGATCCAGAACGGGAACACGACCTCGACCTGCTCCCGGCGGGTCTGCGCCCGAGCTGACCAGCCCGACAGCGACAGGCCGCACTCGTGTGCCAGCACCGGCCAGCCCTTGCCCAGGCGGCGCAGCATCAGCTTGCGGGCCACCATCTCCCGCCGCGACAGCCGCCACCAGCCCAGGGCGAGCAGCACCAAGACGGTGACGACCAGCGCGACCCAGGCCGGGGAGACGCGGGCAAGCAGCGGACCCCAGATCACGACGCCGCCGCCGTCTTCTGTGCCGGCAGACCGGCGACGGTGTCGGCGCGGAATGAGACCCCGGAGCGTTCGCCCATCTGCCAGTAGTTCGCCACCAGCCCCTCGACCCGCACCGACTGGCCCTGTGCCAGCTCCGGTGCCCGGCCCGAGAGCTGGACCTTGATGACCTCAGCACCGTCGGGGAACAGGCCCACCAGCTGCGTCACGTGCAGCGGCTCGCCGTTCTCATCGGCCCGGGGCCGGCGGGACTCGAAATCCACCACCGGGATCGGCGGCGCCGCGCACAGGAACAGCACACTGTTGGTCGCAATCGGTAGACGCATCACGCTCTCCTCTCAGCAGGCCAGAGGTGGCCTCAGCTATGAGGCAAGCGGTTGGTCGGTCGGCTGCCTACGCGGCAGGACGTGCGTGGCCGTGGCGCACGATGGCGACTGTCGGTGGCATCTGGCACGCTGCGCGTATCCGCACCGCTCTGCATCCCACCGAAGGGAACCGCAGTGACAACCAGGCTCAAGCAGGCCCGCGTCGACCGGGGTTGGTCGCAAGGCCGGCTGATTGGCGAGATGCGCTCTGTCGCTTCCGGTTACGGCATTGCCCTGCCCGGCGCCGAGAGCCTGCGGGGGCAGCTCTCCCGCTGGGAGAACGGGCATGTCCAGCCCGACGAAGAGTACCGGCGACTGCTGCGCCTGGTCTACGGGCTCGACGACGCCGGGCTCGGGTTCCAGACGTCCGGCGCCGCAGCACCGGCGCTGGCAAGCGAAGAGCTGGAGGGCCGGCTCGCATCCGCAGCGGCCATCGATGGGGAGCTGCTGCGGCTGCTCGACGGGCAAACAGATGCGGTGCGGCGGCTCGATCGCCGGTTGGGTGCCCCGGCGCTGCTAGAGCAGATGCGAGGTCACATCAGCCAGGTGGAGTCTCTGCTCGCGCACGCGATCCTCGACAGGGAGCGCCGGCCCCTTGCCGCGGTGCTGGCTGATGCCGCCGCCCTGGCAGGGTGGCAGGCACTCGACGTCGGCGACCAGGCGCAGGCGTGGCGGTTTCACGAGATTGCCCGACGGGCGGCGCGCGAGTCCGGGTCACCTTGCCTGCAGGCGCACGCCATGGGCGAGCACGCGTTCGTCCTGCTCGACCTGAGCCGACCCGCCCGGGCAGTTGAACTTCTGGCAGAAGCTCAGACGCTCGGCCCGCTGATCCCGGCCCAGATGCGCTCTTGGCTGCACGCGGCCTCTGCCGAAGCCCGCGCGGCTGCGGGGGACGCGGCCGGGGCGCGCTGCGAACTCGCTGCCGCGGAACGCACCCTGCCTAATCAGGGGGACATGCACGACACGCCGTACCTGTCACTGGACGACGTTCATCTGGCGCGGTGGCGCGGCCATACCCTGACCCGGCTGCATGACCCTGCCGCTGTACCGGTGCTAGCCGAGGCACTCGAGCAGCTCGACCCCTCGTTCATCCGCGCCGAGGCAGCACTGCGTTGCGATCTCGCCGCTGCGCTGCTACAGGACAAGAACCGCGACGGAGCCGCCGTGCAAATACGCACCGCGCAAGCCCTAGCCGCCCAGACGGGCTCTGTGCGACAGCAGCGCCGGTTGCACACGCTGGTGACCGCCGCTTAAGACCCGTGGACTGGAAGCCCGGCAAGGACGTGCAGAAGACCGATGAGCGACCCGCTGCCGACAACGAGACCCTTCTCGATCAAACCTGGCACGTCCCGTAGCGGCACCCACTCCACGCGGCTGGCCTCCTCCTGATCGCTTGGCTCGCCAACCTTGACGGCGCCATCAGCGACGAACAAATCGTGCGGAGTGTCAACCATGCCCACCATCGGCTGGAACGAGATCAGGTGCCGCATCGGATTGGGCCGCCAGCCCGTCTCCTCCTCGGTCTCACGGGCAGCCGCACCCCCAGCGTCCTCGCCTGTCTCGACGATCCCCCCGGGCAGCTCCCACCCCCAGGCGTCAGGGACGAAGCGGTGCCGCCACATGAGCAGGACCCGGTTGTCACTGTCGATCACTATCGCAATGGCCACACGAGCGAGGCGGACGACGTGGTGCTCGAAACGGCGCCCATCCGGCGTCTCGACATCGACCAGGACGAGGCGTACCCATCGGCTGTCGTATAGCGACCGCTCACCGAAGACGCGCGTCTCCATCGACGCAGGTCCGTCCTGCTGCTCCACGCGCGCAACCTACCGCTCAAACCGAGCTGTCCCGCCGCTCAAGGCCTATGCCCGCTACACCCGAGCGGCTTCACGCCTGAACGAGTCGACCAGAAGGGGACCTCGTCACGAGCAATCAAGATCGGGTGAGAACTATCTCTACGTCCTCAAGCGGGCAGCTCGCATACGACATTTTTCCCGCACCCAACCGCCTAAGGACTTCGGCGACACGCCACTAGTTCAAGTCAAACGCGCGCCCACCGACCCGCGCCGTTGTCGGTGCGCCGGTGCGTCGGTGCGTCGGTGCGTCGGTGCGTCGGTGCGGCCCGGGCCACCGGCCTACGCTGATTGCCTGTAACCGGGCCAACCACCGCGAGCCTCGAACGCACACAACAGCGATTCGGGCCGGCGAAGTCTGGCAAACGTCCTGCTTCGCCTGCAGGCCACAGGAGGGACGGAGAATGGCCAAGCTCCTTATGCCACGGAAAGAGGTCAGGCGCGCCATCGATGGCCGCATTCGGGCCGGCAACGATCTTGTAACCAAGGCGGAGATCGCGGAGACCACCGGGAGATACGCAGACTGGTTCCATATTCTCGGTAGATGGCGCGAAGAGACAGCCGCCACGCTCACAACGCTCTATGAGGAGCCGGAGATCGCGCGTGAATTCACCGCCGTCACAGCGACGGCAGAACACTCGTCGCCGCGCTTTAGATTTCCACATGCGAAGAGGGCGCTCGAGTTGGGACTCTACTGGCTGAGGCAGCTAACTGACGGTCTGGGGCTCGCGGTCGAGAACATCCCAGATGCAACTTCGCTAGAGAGCTTGCATCCTGCAATCTACTCGAAATGCCATCAGCTCTACGAAGACGGGGCTTATGCAGAAGCTGTCGAGAAGAGCTTCAAGGTAATTCGAGACAGGCTTCGTGCTCTGACGACCCATGAAACTGGATCGGAAGCCTTCGGCAAGGGAAAGCTCCACATCGATGGTGCCGCGGCTCTACACGTCGATGATGATTTCCAGGCTGGCGTGAAGTTTCTGACGATGTCGATCGATCGCTTCCGAAACGAGAAGAGTCATACCGCCGACGGAAACATCAGCGATCCAATCCGTGCCTACGAGTATCTACGACTCAGTAGCCTCGCTATGCATCTCCTAGAGGGAGGCCATGTCCGTTCCCCGTGAGAGCCGCCCTCGCGCTCTCCGGGAGCCCTCGCCGTCGCGCTCCCCCAGGCGACCGAAGCCACGAGGCCAACACGGGAGGCTGCACTCCGCCCCGACGCCGCCCCTCCGAGGTCCTGAGCGGGGGCCCCCCCACCCACCCTCGAGTGTCGGATCTCGTGCGGTCCTGGCTGGTTGCCGCCGATACCAATGAAGAGGATGTACTGAGTACTAGTGTCGCGTCTCTGAAGTCTTTGGACGGTTGGCTTTGGTGAGGACCTGGTCGGCGGTTTTGGTTCAGACGAACGGGTGTGCGCGGTCGTTCAAGCCGTTGATGAAGGTGCGGATCTCGGCGTTGAGGTCCTTGACCGAGCCGAAGGTGCCGCGGCGGATGGCCTGGCGGTCGATGATGCCGAACCAGACCTCGACGAGGTTGAGCCTACCGTCCCCGCCAGGTGATCACCGTCTGCCGGCTGACCCCGAGGCGGTCGGCGATCTCGGTGTGACTGACCCCGTCGGCGGCCAGCAGCACGATCCGCGCCCGCTGCGCCAACCCCGCCCGAACCGTCGAGGACCGGGTCCACGGCGTCAGCCGTTCACGGTCCCCGTCCAACAATCCCAAGCAGGCAGCTCGCATACGACATTGTCCCGCACCCACCCGCCTAGAGACTTCGGCGACACGACACTAGCCAGATGAGCACTTGGCCTCCATAGTCGCCAAGGGCCGGCCGATCGAAGCGCCAAGCCATCAGCTGTAACTGCCGGCGTGCGCCTCGAACAGCTCCTTGACGCCGTCGTCGCTGACCTTCATGACGGCCTCGCGCACGCCTGCGGAACGCAGGTCGAGGGCAAGCAGCTTGGTGTCGATCTCGACCACCGCGTCAATGCGGTCGAAGTCGTCGCCGTGCTGCTTTGCGTACTCGGCGAGCCCCTTGAGCTTCGCGGAGGCGTCCGACAAGTGGTAGCCGTGCGGATCGATTATGGACGGCCGGATGCCTTCATCGGTCTGATGGAACAGCACGAAGTCGGGATACATGGAGAGGTCGAAGCGCACACCGCGATACGGCACGCGTAGGGACGCGTTGCCGCCCGTGGGGTTGCGGTACCAGCCGACAAGGTCCTTGTCGGCCAGTTCCTTCTCGATGACCTTGATCTCCCATCCCTTCAGGGACGCCGGGAAGGTCCCGTCTTCGGCTGCGAGGAGGTGCTTGGGCCAGCGCTGGTCCGTTTCCGAGACGGTCTGGGCAGTCGGCAAGATGACGTCGGTCAGCTCAGGGCTGCGGGTCTCGCGCTTAACCGGCTCGTAGTTCGCCTTCTTGGAGTCCTGAAGCTTCGAGATGTCGCGCTGGTGTTGACGCAGCCAGGTCCGCACGAGCTGTTCGGATGCCGATTCGGCGGCCTCGACGACATCGGGGTGGAGCGCTAGAACGACGGTCTCAGCCTTCGCCTCCGTCGGGTCGTATTCGACGTCGCTCTGGTTCTCGACCAACTGGTTCCAGTAGTTCATCGCTACGCCTTCGGGAAGCTTGCGCTTCGCGGTCTTGAACAGGTCCTTGATGTTGTTGTCATCGCGCTCGGTGTCGTACGAGACCTCATCAGGCAGGTCATCCATCGACTCAGCCGCGAGCAGCACGTAAGAACGCTCGACGCGCAGATTCCGGACGCGCGCGAGCGCCTTCTGGAAGCTGCCATCGGACTCCAGACGCTGACGTTGAGCTGTCAGCACGCCGTTCAAATGAATCCGGACCTGGGCGATAGCGTCCTCGATGATGTGGTCGCCGGCTAGCAAGGTCGCCAGGGTGTGCAGCCGTGACATCTGTGTCCGGTAGATGCGACCCGGCACCACGTACGTCGGCAGCTTGGCTGCCAGCTCGAAGACCTCCATCGGCACGTCTTCGTTGTGCTCCAGCGTGACGGGGTCGGTGATCATCTCGACCGGCGGCTCGTCGTTCTTACCTTCGGCGAAACGATCGACGATCGTCTTGACCTGCTGCTTGTTGAAGCGCGGCAGGTAGCAGTGGACGTCATTGAGGGTGTGGTCGGTCGCTATGCGGCGCGCCAAGGGCGTGCGGACCATCCGACCGATGAGCTGCGCGATGTACGTGTAGTCGGTGGCCGGCCGAAGCGAGGCCAACACCTCGGCCCGTGGGCAGTCCCACCCCGTTGAGATTGCGTCCTTGCACAGCACGACGCGGATGTCTTGGTCATCCTGGATGTCTTGCGGCGGCATGTAGGCGATGGTGTGACCGCCAGCGCTGATCACCGTGTGCTCCCCGAAGGTGTTGACCACGTGGGGATCCTTGATGCCATCCCATGCACCGAAGATGGCGTCGAGAATTTCACCCAGCTCGGCCTCACCAGCCTTGTTTTGCACCTGGATGACCAACGCAGGCAGCACAGGCGGTTCGTTCTGGCCGGTCGCGTACTTGTGCCAGGACTTCTCGAACGCGATCGTCTGCGCGACCGCCGCGCGGATGAAGGTTGTGTCGCCCGCGACCTGCCCCATGGCCGGATTGTCGAGGACGATGCGGTCTTTCAGGAGACCCGACGCTCGGACCTCATCGATGGGAACCGTGACTGCCTTGTTGGTGCGGTGGTCGCCCCAGCGGGCGATCGCTTGGTTGAAGCGTTCCGGCGTTGCACTGATGCCCCAGACGATCGGCGCGGGTGGGTTGAGCCTGGCTTGCCCGTTGATGATGCGGGAGACGATGGTCTGGCGGTCGCTCTCGACCTTCATGCCACGGTGAGCTTCATCGATCACAACGTAGAAGTGGGAACCGTTGGCTTTGATCGTGGTTGCGATCGTCTGCCACAGCGAGTGCTCGCGGCCGTCGACGTTCGTACGAGACAGCGGGTTGCCCCGAGCGAGCTTCTGGATGTTGAGGAAGTAGACGTGACCCGGCTCGAACGCAGCCTCGTCGAAGCTCGACTCAATGAGGACCAGACGGCCCGGCCCGAGGGTAGACGAGGCCTGGGTCATGTTGCGACGAGTCTGGATGTTGAGCGCTGGGTCGTCCGTCACCCAGAGCACCGTGGCGTCAGGATCGGGAGAGAACGTCCCGCCGCCGTCGAACAGGGTCTCGATGACGGACGCTGCAATGACCGTCTTGCCAGCACCAGTCGGTGCGCTTAGCACGACAGACCAGTAGTCGGTCGGGTCTTCGTCGAAGGCGTTCCCGGCTCGACGAAGCGCCCGGGTGATGTCTGTGGACGCGGTGAGCTGGTAGTCCTTGAGGATGTACCTCACACGCGACCCTTCGTGTTCATCTCGAAGGTATTGAGGTAGTCGTCGTAGAGCTGCGTGAAGCCGATCCCGGTCGGAAGCTCGGTAACAATTTGCTGGAACGTCGACTCAGATTCGGTCGCAATGAACACATGCTTGATCGAACTGCCCCGGGCGATGACGTTATCGACGAAGCCACGCCACTTGTCGCTGTCGAACAGCACGCCGTAGATCGCGTCGACGGGAAGTACCCAGTCATCCTGGGGCTTCTCGATGCGGGCTCCCTGACCCCCGGCGCGCAGCCACAGCAGCGCGGCCAGGTCCTCGAAGCTTCGGCCACGCCCCACGAGGTCAGGGTCCTGGTACGTCAACTCGAAGAACTCGACATTGGCTGGCAAGCCGTCGCTGAAAGCATCGCCGTCCACGTACGCACCGCGGACCTCTGCCCCATCCGGCGTCAGGCCGGTGACAGCCGCCTCGAGTCGCGGCCTGGTGATGTAGTGGAAGATGCCGCGCCCCTCCCACTCATCGTCACCCGGAGCGAGCCCGCGGAAGGCCAGCTCGACGGCCTCGGTAGCGGACACCTCGTTGTTTGTGACGAGAATCGCCCGTCGTGAACCCTCGTCAGACTGATTCAGCCGGGCAAGGGCGTGGGCGGTAGTCCCGGACCCAGCGAAGAAGTCGACGACGGTGGCGTTTTTCTTTCCGCCAACGGCGATGCGCAGAGTGTCTTCCACCGCGTACACCGACTTGGGGAACGGGAACTCGCGGCCTCCAATCATGGCGCGGACCAACGCGCTTCCATGCCAGCCAGCGTGGTGGGTGGGGCGGTTCCAGACCGTCTTGGGAATGGTCGTTCTACGACCCGCAGCGCCGGTCACGATGGGCCTGACGATGACGGCACCGGCCTCGTCTCGGCCAACCACCTCGATCTCGCCGGACTCGATGCGCTTCCGTGCTGCCCGACCGAGATACCACAACGCTCCCTTACCGAGCTCGGCGCGGTACTCACCGATCTTGGCGTGACCGTTCTTGAAGAGGGTCCGTAGTGAGGCCGGCTGCACGCGCCAGTTTCCTTCGGAGTTATCGCTCTTGAGGGGCCAGACGGCGACCGTGCTCTTGGGCACCGTCCAAGCACTTCGGGGAGTCGTGAGGCCCATCGGCTCCCCTACCGAGTGCAGGGCACGCGCGTCAGGGTCAATGAAGATCGGAAAGAACAGTTGCGGCCTGTCCGCGCGACGCGAATTCGTCCCGCTGCGCAGCAACGACTCCCAGCGGATGACATCGGGGTTTCCGGACGGTCGCTCGTTGAGCAGATCATCCCTCGCGGGTTCGGGAAGCGCCTCCCCGATGAAGACGAAGAACGCGTACTCGTCGACCCGCGCGAGCTCCTGTCGGCGGGCCTGCCCGGCCGCATTGATCACGATCGTGACCATCTGGCGGACAGCATCCGGGAACATCTTCTCAAGCAGCATCCCGAGATGGTGAACTTCCTTCTCGTCAATCGTGATTACGAGAACTGACGAGGAAGGGTTCAACAGGCGCTGGGCTAGGAGCAGTCGGCGCTCCATGAACGCGAGCCACTTACTGTGGCGGTATTGGTCGACACCATCGACGTAGTCGTTATTGTACTTCCAGTCGCGCGCACCCGAGTTGTAAGGTGGGTCGATGTAAATTGCATCGACCTTTTCCTCATGGGTGTACAGCAGCGTCTCGAGGGCGTGAAAGTTCTCCGCGTTGATCACGACGTGTGGCGGCTTGTCGCCTCCGCACTGGACCTTCCCGAGACTCTTCAATCCCGGATAGATCGGGTCGCCAAACTCTCTGACAACAACGAGGTCGCTAACGTCGATGTCCCAAAACTGCGGCACGTCGACCAGGGAAGCGACGGTCGCTGTCGCGCCCTTTATGTTCTCGACTCGATAGAGGTCTGCGGAGTCTTCGGACTTGATGCGGACCTTACAGTTTCGCCGAACCTTGTAAGCTGGGAGCTCCACGGTCTCGGGCTTGTGCTGTTGAAACACGAGACCGAACGACTGCTTGGTCAACATGAGGTCGACCTGCTCCTGCAAAGCCTGGCGCAGCGAGCTGTTACTGATCTTGTCGAGGAGCGCGTCGATGAGCGCCACACACGTCCTCCAGATCTGATCGCGGGCGCCGGTGCAGGCCCCCGGCGACCAGCCCTCGATCGAGGTCGTGAGGTTACCTGGGGGCGCCTCGTAGCTCATTCCCGACGGGTTGGATGCGGTTCCGGCTGCGTGCGTCCCGGTCGCGTTCGGGACCGCGCAGGAGTGAGGCTGGCCGGACCAGGTAGTCAGTCGTCGTTGCGCCTGGGACGCTGGAAGTGTCAATGTCCTCTGACTCGGAGCGGCCAGGCGAAGCTAGCGCGCGACTCCCGAACCGTGCCCGCTGCGTGCCCGTAGCAAGGGCACTCGGGGGTAAGCAAGGGACATGAGCGGTCTACTCCCTAGAGCTTTGACCAGCACAAACGTAAGAATCGGCAGGTCAGCCAATTCCCGAAATGAACCTTCTAAGCACTTGGTCGCAGGTTCGAGTCCTGCCGGGCGCACAGCCTGACCGGCGCAGATGCCCTGTCAGGCACTCACGCTGACTTGCGGCTCTAGACCAAGCCTTGGAACCATCGGCGGCGGCGTGACCAAACGAGACCCCGACCTCAAGATCGTGGATCGAGGCTCAGAGGCTCGGCTCGCAGTTCGTGCTGGGCCACCGTGTGGCCGGCATCGCACAGCAGCCGTGCGTGCACCGGCTCGCCGCACTCCCGGTGCCGGGTCACGGCGGGCGGGCCCGCGGCGCCGGATAGGTACTGGTCGCCCCAGTCCATCAGCGCGGTCAGCACTGGCTGGAGTGCGCGCCCGGAGTCGGTCAGGACGTACTCGGTACGGGTGCGGGCCCCGTGCTCCTGGTATGGCCGGGTCTCCAGCACGCCTACCTCGACCAGGGACCGCAGGCGCGCGGACAACACTGCCGGGGGCGCGCCGGTCGCCTCCCGGATACCGGCGAAGCGCCGATCCCCCAGCGCCACCTCCCGGACCACGAGCAGGGCCCAGCGCTCACCAACGATCTCGAGGGTGCGCGCAATCGAACAGGCTCGGGTCACCCCCTGAGTATGGACAACGAAGTGAGCCCCGTCTAGCGTCTCCCTCATGTCCGAGGCCTGGGGCGATCCCCGCAGCAAGACCGTCACCTGGCACGACCCCACGGCTTCGGCACAGCGCGGGCGGCAGCTCGCCGGGATCGATTACCTACGGGCGATCCGGAACGGTGAACTGCCCCCCGCGCCCATCGCCGTCCTGATGGGGGCGCGCATCGTCGGCGTCGAGGAGGGCGACGTCGTGTTCACGTGCACCCCTGATGAGTCGGTCTACAACCCCATCGGCGTCGTGCACGGTGGCCTGGTCTGCACGCTGCTGGACTCGGTCTGCGGCTGTGCTGTGCAGAGCACCCTGCCCCTTGGCACCGGCTACACCAGCCTGGAGATCAAGGTGAGCTACCTGCGGCCGGTCCATGCCCACAGCGGAGAGCTCACCGCGCACGGCTGGGTACCTCGGCGCGGGCGGCGGGCGAGCTTCGCCGAGGGCGACGTCCGCACGGGCGACGGCAAGGTCGTCGCCACCGCGACGAGCGCCTGCCTGGTCTTCCCACTGTGAGGGGCCAGACGGCGCCCAACCCCACCACGGGGGCGGCAGCCGCGCCGGCCACGCGGGTCTCGTCCCCGGCGGCGGTGCTGGCCGTTCTGTCGCTGGCCGCGTTCATGGCCAGCCTGGACCTGTTCATCGTCAACGTCGCGTTCCGAGCAATCGGCGGCGACTTCGGCGGCACGTCGCTGTCGGACCTGAGTTGGGTCCTGAATGCCTACGCCATCGTCTACGCCGCCCTGCTCGTCCCCCTGGGGCGCCTCGCCGACAAGTACGGGCGCAAGGCCGGGTTCCTGCTCGGACTCGCCGTATTCACCCTGGCGAGCGCCGCGTGCGCCGCCGCCCCGGGCCTGTGGGTGCTCGTCGGCTTCCGGACGCTCCAAGCCGCCGGGGCCGCGCTGCTCACCCCCACCAGCCTGGGACTGCTACTGCATGCCATGCCTGCCGAACGTCGGGCGCGTGCCGTCCGCGTCTGGGCGGCCACCGGCGCCCTCGCCGCCGCGGCCGGCCCGGTCATCGGCGGACTGCTCGTCGCTGGGTCGTGGCGCTGGGTCTTTCTCGTCAACGTCCCGATCGGACTGCTGGCGCTGGCCTTCGCCGCGCGAGTAGTGCCCGAGTCACGCGACCCCCAAGCCGGCTCGATCCCCGACCTTCCCGGCGCCGGCTTGCTGGCGCTCGCGGTCGGGGCACTCGCCCTCGGTCTCGTCGAAGCCCCGACGTGGGGGTGGCTGAGCCCAAGGACGTGGGGGGCGATCTTCCTGGCGGCCTTGTGCCTGGCAGGATTCTGGCGACGGTCCCTGCACCACGAGTCACCAGTCGTCGAACCGGCGCTGCTCAGGGTCCGGGCCTTTGCCTGGTCCAACGCAACCGCGCTCGTGTTCGGCGTCGCATTCGCTGGCAACCTGCTCGTGAACATCCTCTGGATGCAGGAGGTGTGGCACTACACAGCCCTGCGCACCGGACTCGGGGTCGCGCCAGGCCCCCTGATGGTGCCGGTGTTCGCCGCCGTCGCGCAGAGCATCGCCCACCGCGTGCCCGCCGGCCGTATCGCAGCCGCCGGATGCCTCCTGCTAGGGGCTGGTCTCGCACTGAGCGTGCTGCTACTCGGGCGCGAGCCCGCATACCTGGCCGAGCTGCTCCCGTGCTCGATCATCGGGGGCGCAGGCGTCGGCCTCGGGCTCCCCACGATTCTGTCCACCGCCACGACCGACCTCCCTCCCGCGCGCGCCGCCACCGGAAGCGCCATCGTCAACATGAGCCGTCAGGTCGGGACCGTCCTGGGCGTTAGCGTGCTGGTCGCCCTGCTCGGCAGTCCAGTCGGCTACCCCGCGGTCCACGGTGCCTTCGACCACGTGCGCTGGGCCATGGTCATCGCCTGCGTGATCGCAGCAGCCGCAGCAACCGGGATGACTCCACGCAGCAGCGGCGCAACCCCAGAACTCGCGTCCGAACCCGCGCTCCAGCTCGGTCGCTGAGCAGGTACTCCTGACGGCCGGCGGCGAGAACGGAGTCGTTCTTCTTCTGATCATCCGCCGCGTCGAGGGCTACCAGGCACCTACGTGGCCGACTGCTGCAACCCCATGCAGATGCACTTCGACAGGCGAGCCCGTGACTACTCAGGTGAGCCCGTCCCACTGGCTCCCGGAGCAGGAGGACGCTACCGACGAAGGCGGACCCTGTCCCGGGCAGCCGCCATGCCGGTGTCACTCCCCGCAGCCACGCACCGGCGCGCATCCGTCACGCGTGCTCGAGCTATGACGTCGCAGAAGAACTGCTCGAGCCGCAGTCGCGCCTCATCCCCGCCGTCCGGCCCGCGCCACAGCTGGCGCAGGTGGTCGGTGAGCTCGTAGCAGAAGTCGACCGGCACGAGGAAGCAACTGACCCCGCCGCCCTGCTTGTGCAGCAGCACCGCCTCGACGTCGTCGCGGACCGTCTCGAGACCCCGGTTGGCTGCCACGAGGTCCTCCCAGGCATCGCGCGGCAGCTCCGACTCGGTGGCGCCGTCCTGGCCCGGGGACAACGAGACGACCCGGCTGAGGGAGGAGTCGTAGAACAAGAAAGCGATGTCGACCGGGATCGCCAGGCCCTGCCACTGCCCGAGTGAGATGTCCGCGTCAGGGAAGGCGAGGAATCGTCGAGGCACCGAGCGGTACTTCAGCTGCACGTCGTCGTGGGTGAACAGCACGTGGCAGGCCCGGCAGGTGCACATCAGCGAGCGGGTGCGGATGTCGACGACGTGCGAGTGGCGGTCAGCGACCTGCTCCCCGCACAAGTCGCACCGTTCGTCCGCTGCAACCGGGCGCCGACTAGCGATGCGGCGAAGCACGTCCGGGTTGTCGAGCCGGCTCATGACAGGGCGGCCGAGCGACGTGCCGTGTGGGGTGGGGAGAAGGCGCTTCCAGGGCTGGCATGCGTGCCAAGGATGGAGCGGACGGTGTCCGCTTGGCGAACCTTTCGGGCCGTGGGCATCGACGCCCTCCTCTCGGGACCTGTCTGTTCAAGTCCTGCGCGGGACCCGGCCACGGCAGCCACGCCGTACGGGATCGCAAGATCATCAATACCACGATGCAGGGTGCGAATCAAAACCCGTTCGGGTGTCAATCGCATCGCCTCGTGCAGCATCCGCTGGGCTGTCAGGGTGATCGGCGGTTGCGGATGTTGACCCACGTCACACGTTCGACGGATGCTGGGATGCCGCACTCGCCGGGTGCCCCACCAGGAAGGCACCGCATGCCGCTGCCCGTCTCCCGCGCCGCTTCGAGGCCGCGACGCCGCACGTTCTGGCTGTTCCTTGCGCTCGTCCTCGGGCTGCTCACAGTCGCGGCCGGGTGCAGCACCGGGACGCCGTACGTCAGCCTGGGTGACTCCTACGTCTCGGGGCCGCTGGTGCCCAACCAGACGCTGAACCCGGTGGGCTGCCTGCGCTCGGACCACAACTACCCGCACCTGAGCGCCCTCGCTCTCGCACTGAGCCTGAACGACGTCAGCTGCAGCGGCGCGACGACAGCCAACATGGCGGGACCGCAGGCAGTCACGCTGGGAACCAACCCTCCGCAGCTCAATGCGCTGAACTCGGGCACGAAAGTCGTCACCCTGGGCATCGGCGGCAATGACATCGGCTTCGTGTCCGTCATCGAGAACTGCGTGGCGGCAAGCCCGTACGGGCCGACCAAGGTGGGGCTGACTTGCAAGAGCCACTACGCCCCGGCTGGCGGCACCGACCAGCTGGCGGCTGCCATCAACGCCACGGCTCCCAAGGTCGACGCGGTCCTGAGTCAGATCCACGCGCGAGCAACGCAGGCGAAGGTCTTCGTCGTCGGCTACCCCGCCATCCTCCCCGACACCGGCAGCTGCTACCCGCAGATGCCGCTGACCACGACCGATGTCGGCTACCTGCGCGGCGTCGAGCAGGGGCTCAACACGATGCTGAAGGGCCGCGCGGCCGCCCACGCTGCGACCTATGTCGACACCTACTCCCCGAGTGCGCCGTTCAACGCGTGCACCTCGCCACTGACCCGGTGGGTCGAGCCGCTGGCGCCGGTCAACCCCGCGGCCCCCGTGCATCCCAACGTTCGTGGAGAGGCCGGCATGGCGAGTGCCGTCGAGAAGGCGATGAAGGCGCAGGGCGTCAGCTGAGCTGAACGCAGCTGCGCGGCGCCGACGCGTCCGCCACGACCTCGGCTACGTTCGCGAGATGGACTGCCTGGTCTGGATCGACTGTGAGATGACGGGGCTCGACCTCGTCCACGACAGGCTGATCGAGGTCGCGGTGCTAGTCACCGACGCCGAGCTCAACGTGCTGGACGAGGGCCTCGACCTCGTGATCGACGCTCCCGCGGAGGCGCTCGATGCGATGGTGCCGGTGGTGCAGAAGATGCACGAGGACTCGGGGCTGACCGACGCTGTCCGCGCATCGACACTGTCGCTGGCCGACGCCGAGCAGCAGGTGCTGGAGTACGTGCGGCGCTTCGTCCCGGAGGCTCGTAAGGCGCCGCTGTGCGGCAACTCCATCGCCACCGACCGCGGCTTCCTCGCCCGTGACATGCCCCTGCTCGACGACCACCTGCACTACCGCATGATCGACGTGTCGTCAGTCAAGGAGCTGGCCCGGCGCTGGTACCCGCGGGCCTACTACAACTCGCCGGAGAAGCGCGGGGGCCACCGGGCACTCGCCGATATCCGAGAGAGCGTGGAGGAGCTGCGCTATTACCGCGCGGCGGTGTTCGTCCCGCAGCCTGGCCCGACCAGCGAGCAGGCCAAGCAACTGGCGGCAGACGTGCGGGCAGCCTCCGGCTAGACTCGCGGTGTACCTCGTTAGCCGGGGTGCGCGGTGGGTGTAGCTCAGCTGGTAGAGCACTCGGTTGTGGTCCGAGATGTCGCGGGTTCAAGTCCCGTCACTCACCCCATTCTCATAGCCCTCTGACCTGCGGGAACGGCAACACTCGGCCTGCCTGTGGGGACGTGGTGGGGATGCCAGACGCCGCGGCGCCCAGAGCCACCCCCACCGCATCGAGCAGCTCCACGTCTGTCTCGGCCGCCAGATGGCCGTAGATGTCGCTCGTCGTCGCGATGCTCCTATGCCCCAGGCGGCGCTGAATCGCTGTCAGCGGCACCCTCGCGGCGATCAGCATCGACGCGTGCGAGTGCCGCAGGTCGTGCGGTGTCGGCCGACGCTCCACCAGCCCGGCATCCCGGACGGCTCGAACCCACGGACCGGGCGCTGGCCGGCCCGGGTAACCCGCCCCGGTGAACATCGAGTGCCGCACCGTTCCACCCCTGCGGCCGGTGAACACCGCCTCGTCGCGACCCTTGCCGATAACGAGGGGCCCGAGGACGTCGACTAGCTCCGGGGGCAGCGTCACGGTCCGCCGGGACATGTCCGTCTTCGGCGAAGGTTGCCAGCCGAACCCGTCCGACCAGGTCCACCGGACCTGCAGCTCAGCGCGGCCCAGGTCAACCATGCCAGCGCGAAGCCCGACCGCCTCCCCCCACCGCAGCCCCGTCCCAGCAAGCGTGAGCACCAGCGGCCGGTAATGGCTGTCCATCGCCTCCACCAGCGCGGCGAGCTCGGCCGCCGACAGGAACACCGGGTCCTCGCGCACCACAGTCGGCAGGCTCGTCCCCGCGCACGGATTGGTCGCGATCAGCCGCTCGGTGACGGCCGCGTCCATCATCTCGTGAAGCAGGGCATGGCAGTGCCGCACCGTCTTCGGCGCGAGCTGCTCCCCCACTCTGGCCGCCCACTGCCGGACCGTCAGCGGCGTGATCCCCGCCAGCGGCAGCATCCCCAGCGCGGGCAGCACATGGTTGTCGAGCCGCCCCCCCTTCGCGGCCAGGCTGGACGGCTTCCCGGTCCACGTCTGCCGCCACGCGGCGGCCCAGTCCCCGAGCAGCACCCGCCCACCCCGGGGGTCGACGTGCGTCCCCTGCGACAGGGTGGCTTCCTGCGCGGCGAGCCACCGTTGCGCCTGCGCCTTGCGGGTGAACGTCTCGCTCACCTTCCGACCGGCCGCGTAGTACACGACCCGCCACCGGACTGCTTCTCCTCGGCATGTGCACGACTGGCGTTGTGCGGCGGTTCGGCAGCGGCAGCGACGCTCGACCGATCCCATCAGGCCGCCCGGCTCCGGCGCCTGCGCAGTAGCCGGAGCCGGTTCACAGTCACCCGGTCAGCGCCTCTCGCAGGCGATGCCGTCGCCATCGGCGTCGAGCCCCGTGTTGGCGTCGTACAGCGCCTGAGACTGGTAGAACGTCGTCACGCCGGGCCGGCCGGACGCAGTGTGGTCGACTGCTCCGGGCCTGCCTACACCGTGCGGATACTGCTGATGCAGTTCGGTGCAGTTCGAGAATGATGCCGCGCCTGCCGGCGGCGGCGTTGACTCCGGCGCCGCCGCCTGCGTGCTGGGAGGCGGCTCAGTTGTGGCCTGCGTCGACGCCGTGTCACTCGGCGTCGGTGATGGCGTATCACTCGGCGTCGGCGAGGGTGCCTCGCTAGGCGACGTAGCGCTGAAAGAATCCGGCGAGGTTGACGGAGAGGCGGACGGAGACGATGAACCGCCGCACCCCGCGAGCGTCAGGGCAAGCGTGAGGCCGACGATCCCGCCCGTGATGCTCCAACTACCTGACCGTCGACGCTCTCGCAACCGCCGAAGCCGGTTGACGGTCACTGGGTCGTAGATCAGAGCGTCCCGGCGGTCTACCAGCCGATCGAGCTGCTGGTAGTAGACAGCGGCCGGTAGACCGAACTGGTCGTAGATTGCCTGCTCTTTCGACCCCCGACGGATAAACCAATCCCGTTCAAGGTCCAGCATCGCCTGCTCGTCGCCACCAAGACCGTCCATGGTCATGCCGACTCCTCCCTTGCGCGTATCCGCGCCTCGATCTGCTTCTTCTCGGCTTCAGTCAGGCCGTCGAGCCGTGCTCGGGCGGTGTGCACATCAACGTCAAGCACTTCGGCCAGTTCGTACTCGTCCTGCGCCCACAGCAGTCCGTCAGCCAGGTCCTCGACGGTGATCAGCCATCCAGCGGCTTGCCGGTCAGCGTGCTGCTCCTGCCGGTGCTCCCACCAGTCGCCGACCGGCGGGGTGTCGCCTGCATCGGCGTGGGCGAGTTCGTGGGCGAGGGCGCAGCGTCGCTCGACCCGCCGCAGCCGGCCTTCGAGGACGATCTGGCAGGCTTGCCGGTCGTAGAACCCGTCTATGCCGTCGAGTCGGCCGAACGTGAGCCGCAAGTGGGGCCGCGCCGCGAGATGCGCCCATGGCGAGTAGCGGCTCATTCGTCGAACGGGCGGGCAGTGTCAGGACGTTTGCGGGCGACGGCGCGGAGCTGCCGGGGTGCGGGTGACTCCTCGGCCGGACTGGACGCGGCTGGCCGCAGACGATCGGCAATGGCTGCTAGGAGGGCGACGTCCCGCCGGGCTAGGCCGGTGACGTCGACGTAGGGGCCACGGGCAGGCGGGGACAGGCTGAGGTCGTTATAGCCGGCCTCCGCCATCAGCGCTTGGCGTTCCTGCGGTGACAGTCGGAGGGTGTCGGCGATGAGCGCGAGTGTGGCTCGGCTCGGCTTGACGGGGCGTCCGCCTTGCCCGCGGCCCTTCTCTACCTGCCCCCAGTAGGAGTCTGAGACGCCTGAGGTGAGGGCTAGCTGGCGGATGCTGCGGCCCTGCGCCTCGCGTGCCTGTCTGATCCTTACGCCCCATGGGGGTGGCGGCGTCGTCTGCGTTCTGGTCACGGATCGGAGCATCCATGTACGCGACGACAAGGAGTAGCGAACGCTTGCGAACGTGGTTCGCCTGGGATGCCCCTACAGGTAGAGGCGAGAGCCCATTCGGCACCCATCACTGCACGTCAAGGGCGTATTGCGGTTCGCCGCAGATTGGTGCTTGACAGTTCGTGCGTGTTCGCACATAGTACGGATATGCCGATCCGACCAGCGCCCGTCACCTGGCTGACGGCAGCAGATGGGAGAACCGTGGGCTATCAAATCGACCCCGAGCTGCTGACCGACTTCATGCTCCGCGCCGGCATCACCCGCGCCGAGCTCGCCCGACGCATCCCGACCAGCAAGGGCTACATCACCGACATCCTCAACGGTCGCCGGCAGCCCCGGGAAGGCACCGTCCGCGCCATCGCCGACGTGCTCGACGTGCATCCCCGTGCCCTTCTTCTTCGTGCCATCGCTGCTAACTCAGCAAGCCTCAACCCGAACGAGAACGCGGCATGAGCGCCGAACCTGACCTGTCGTGCGCACAGGCCGCCGTCCTGCTCGGTGTGTCCCGGTCGTTTCTGAACCGGCTGGCGCTGCGCCTCGAGGTCCCCCACTACCGGCATGGGCGACGGCTGACGTTCTCGCCCGAGCACATCGAAACGATCCGCCGCCACCACGAGGTACTCGCTGCACCCGTCAGCGCGCTGCCGCTGCGCTCACGGAGAGCGTCATGACCGCCGACACCCGCACCCGCCTCGGCATGGTCGGCGCCTGCGCCGCGATCTTCGTCCTGGTCGTCGCCGGCCCGGTCCTCGTCGCCGTCTTGCTGCCGTGGTGGGCGCTGTTCGCATGGACAGCCGCCTCTGTCCCGCTCGGCCTGCTGGTCGTCGTGGCACTCGGCCTCCGTGACCAGCACGAGGCCGTTCGATGAAGCCGCGTCTGCTCGACATGTTCGCGGGCCCAGGCGGCTGGGATGTCGCCGCACGCCAGCTCGGCGTGGACGCACTCGGCATCGAATCGGACTCGTCGGCATGCGCGACCCGTGACGCCGCCGGCCTGTCCACCATCCAGGCTGACATCACCACGCTCGACCCGGCCGACTTCGGCGACATCACGGGGCTGATCGCCAGCCCGCCGTGCCAGACGTTCTCCGCAGCAGGGAAGGGCGCCGGGCGCAAAGCGCTCGATCAGGTTCTCACTGGCGTCGAGCGTGTCATCGCCGGGCACCGGGTTAACCCTGCTGACTACGACGACCCCCGGACCGCCCTCGTCCTTGAGCCGTTGCACTGGGCGTTGGAGCTTGAACCGGAGTGGATCACCTGGGAGCAGGTTCCGGCCGTGCTGCCGGTCTGGCGGGCGTGCGCCGACGTGCTACGGGCTGACGGCTACCACGCGGTCACCGGCTATGTGCATGCCGAGCAGCATGGTGTGCCGCAGACCCGTAAGCGTGCGGTGCTGCTGGCCTCTCGGCGCCCGGTGGCGCTGCCGATGCCGACGCATTCGCGCTACCACTCGCGCACCCCCGACAGGCTCGACCCGGGCGTGGCGAAGTGGGTCAGCATGGCCGAGGCGCTCGGCTGGGGCACCACTGAGCGGCCGGCCTTCACTTTCGCACCCGGAGGCGGGGGCAACGGCGGCCAGCTCGACCACAACACAGGCACCGCCAACTCCATCCGCCGAGAAATCAGTGCTGGCCGATGGGTGATGCGCTCGAACTACGGCACAGGTGGCGACCCGGCCGCACGAGGCGAGCGTCATCACGACCAGCCCGCTCCCGCGGTCACAGGCAAGGTCAACCGCAACGTGTGGATGCTGCGGAACAACAGCAACGAGAAGGCCAGCGAGCGCACCCTTGATCAGCCTGCAGGCACCCTGTTCTTCGGCGGTCGCGGCAATGCCGTCAACTGGGTCCTGCGTTCAGGCCAGACGGTCGACGGTGGTCCTCGCGCGGTCCGATCACTAGACAGCCCGGCGCTGACCGTGATGAGCACGACAGACCGAGCGAAGTGGTGCCACGAGCGGCCAGCAACAACCATCGCCGGTGACCCTCGCATCCCGGCTCCGGGACACAAATGCCGCGACCACAGCTGCCACGACGGCCAGACCACATCGCAGATGGCCGACGCCATCCGGGTCACCGTCGCTGAGGCCGCGTGCCTGCAATCCTTCCCCGACAGCTACCCGTGGCAGGGCTCGCGCACGAAGCAGTATCAGCAGGTCGGGAACGCGATCCCGCCGCTGATGGCGCTGGCGTGCCTGCAGGCCGTCGGTGCGGGTGCGGCTGCCGCTACTGAGCGGGTGGCCGCATGACCGCCCTTGCTCTGGCCCGTACGTGGGCTGACACCGGCCAGCGGGTCCGCTACAGCGCGTCGGGCTGGGTCCGGCTCGGCACCGTCGTCGACTGGGACGACCACAACACGGCGCTGGTCCGGTTCGACGGCGAGCCCGGCCAGACACTCGCGCTGCCCGTCGGCGACCTGACCCCCGAAGATGCTGTAGCCGAGCAGGTGTGGGTCGACGTGCATGCCGTCGCCGCTGTCGACCTGCTCGACGCCGCGCAGAAGCTCAGCTGGCAGCTCGACGAGTGCCCTGGCACGCCTGCCGAGCAGCTAGCACACCTCGGCCGCCTGCTCGAAGCGATCCGTGACCACGACACAGCACTGATCCGCGACAGGTCCGACGCCGACGTCGAGCTGACCCGGTCCGACATCAGCCACACGGTGCGCCAGCTCGTCCACGGCTCGACGCTGGTCTGCGCCGACTGCATGCGCCTCGCCGACGACCCCAGCCGGGTCCGTCTCGCCGTCACCGCCGGTCCCGTGCCGCAGTGCGCCTATCACGCCGGAGCGTCCTGATGGGGAGCTTCGTCCACGGGACCTCCACCGGCTACGACAACCACGGCTGTCGCTGCACGCCTTGCCATGAGGCGAGCAAAGCCCGGCGCCGGGCCACTCTCGGCTTCGTCCACAACAGCGGTGCTTACACCAATGGGTGTCGCTGCGACATCTGCCGTGCCGCGCGCCTCGCCTACAACCGCGAGTGGCGCGCCCGCAAGCTTCGGCGGCAGGCGTCCGCATGAGCTACCGCGACGACGACTGGGCCGTAGACCGACCCGACCCCGACCTGTACGACGACCGGCCGTCACGCCGGGACTTCGCCGCCGACGAGGCAGCCGCAGACGCACTACCCGACCCCGCCACGTAAGTCGGGGCGGCCGGTTCAGCGGACGCCCCGAAGACCACCACCCACCAGAAAGGCAGTGGCCCGTGAACAGATCATCGCACGCCCCGCTCGACATGAGCCGCATCAGGCTCGCAAAGGGTGCCCACGAGGCGCCTTCCGACCCCACCGACCCCGCCGGCTGTCTGCTTGAGATCACGGCTTTCGTCGCGGGCGAGCCGTGGTCCGACCACCCGGACTGTGTCTCGCCGGTGCTCGGCGGCTACGGCCGCGCGCTCAACGACGTGCTGCCCGACGACACCCGCGAGCAGCTCGTCCCGTTCATCCCCCGGCTGATCGGCACCGCCGACGACGGTCACGACGAGGCCCGCGGCTACCTGGCGCTCGACTGGTTGGTCCGCACGTACACCCCGACGTGGCTGCGGCTCGTCGACGGCCTGGTCGTGCACGCCGACCGGCTCGCCAACGCCGCGCAGGTCGTCGACCTTGAGACTGCGGCGACAGTCGGCGAGATCGTCCGCGAGGCCAGCACCGCCGCTTCTGCGGCGGGGGATGCGGCGTGGGCTGCGGCGGGGGCTGCGGCGTGGGCTGCGGCGGGGGATGCGGCGGGGGATGCGGCGGGGGATGCGGCGTGGGATGCGGCGTGGGCTGCGGCGGGGGCTGCGGCGGGGGATGCGGCGGGGGCTGCGGCGCGGGCTGCGGCGGGGGATGCGGCGGGGGCTGCGGCGCGGGCTGCCCTTCAGCCGACCGTCGTTGAACTGCAAGCCAGTGCTATTGACCTGTTCGACCGGATGCTCGCCCCCGTGGCGGCGTCAGCATGACCGCCCCGGTGAAGCTGTGCGTCCGCTGCGCCATGCAAGACCTGCCGCCGTCCCCGGTCGACTGCGACGGCACCACTCACATGCTGTGCGCCGTCCACCTGGCGATGTCCAACGCCCGCCTGGCCGGTGCGATCAACGCCGAGTGCCGGGCGTGCGGCCATGTCGCTGCCCCCGGCGACGGCCTGTGCGGACACTGCCGGGCTGCTGTCGTCCGGGCGCAGGCCTACTGCCGGCAGCGGGCCGTCTGATGGACATCTTGGTCCTCGCCCTGCTCGTCCTGGGCGGCTTCATCGTCGGCTCGGTTTGGGAGGGTGCCCGCCGCGGTGGCAGCGTTGACCTGCTAGCCCGCGCCGTCCGCGCCGAGTTCACAGTCGAAGCGATCGACGATGCGCGACGCCGGCAGGGCATGGCAGCCCATCCCGCCCGGGGCTGCGACGAGGACATAGCCGCGTTCTGGCGGATCATCGAGGACGCGCTGTGAGCGCCCCGGTGCAGGTACTCGGCCCCGACGCAGGCCGTGACGAATGGCTCGCTGCACGCCGGCACGGGATCGGCGCATCCGACATCCCTAAGGTTGCCGGCCTGTCCAAGTGGGGCGGGCCCCTGTCCGTCTACTACGACAAGACCGACCCCCTCGGGCCCGACGAGCCACCGTCGGAAGCGGCCGAGATCGGCCTCGCGCTCGAACCTGTCCTCGCCCGGCTCGCCGCGAAACGCCTCGACCGCAGGCTCGCCCGAGTCGGTCTCATCGCCCACCCCGACTGCCCGTGGCAGCTCGCCAGCCTCGACCGGGTAGCCGTCATCGGCAACCGGCCCGCGACCGGCTGGGGCAACTACGACGCCGCAGTGCAGCTCAAGACCGCACTCGGCTGGACCATGCTCGACTGGGACCAGATTGACGGTCGGGTGCCCGACGCCTACTACGCCCAGTGCCAGTGGGAGCTGCACGTCAGCGGGCTGCCGCTCGCCTACCTCGTGGCGCTCGCCGGCCCGTCGGTGCAGGTCTTCACCATCGAACCCGACGTCGCCTACCAGCGGCAGCTCGTCGCCATCGCCGAACGGTTTTGGCAGCAAGTCCAGGTTCGGACTCCGCCGGCAGCCGACGACCTCGAGTCGACCACCGAGTTGCTGCGCGACAGGTGGACCCCCGACCCCGAGAAGATCGTCATCGCCGACCTAGCCGAATGGCAGCAGATCAAAGCCGGCTACGACGACGGGTCCGCCGGGATGGCCGCCCACGAGGCCGTCAAGCGCGGGGCACAGAACCGCATCCGCCAGCTACTCGGCGAAGCCGAAGCCCTGATCCTCGACGGCGAGATCGTCGCCACCTGGAAGCCGAACGTCACCGGCGCCCGTGTCCTGAACATCCCCAAGCGGCCCAAGCCGCTCCACACCGCCCGAAAGGCCCTCGCAGCATGACTACAGTCGCTCGACCCTCAGACGCCAGCCGTGACGCGCTCGCCCGCCGAGCATCCGGCCAGCCCCCGCAGACCAACGGGGGGCGCCCCACCCTCGCCCAGCTCATCGAACGGCAGAAGCCTGAGATGGCCCGGGTCATGCCCGACGAGATGAACCCCGACCGGATGGCCCGGCTCGCCCTCACCGTGCTGCGCAAAACACCGCAGCTCAACGACTGCACCCCCGAGAGCTTCCTCGGCTCACTCATGACCTGTTCCCAGCTCGGCCTTGAGCCGAGCACCGGGCAGGGTGCCGAGGCGTACCTCGTGCCGCACAAGAACAAGAAGCGCAACGTCGTCGAGTGCACCCTGATCATCAGCTACCAGGGTTTCGCGAAGCTGTTCTGGAACAGTCCACAGGCTAAGCACCTTGATGCTCAGGCTGTCTTCGCGGGCGACCACTTTGAGTACGAGTACGGCCTTGAGCCCAAGCTGGTGCACCGTCCCGCACTGTCGGGCCGCGGGCAGGTCATCGCCTACTACGCCGTCGCGGCACTCACCTCCGGTGGTAGCGCGTTCGTCGTCCTTTCCCCGGAGGATGTCGCCGCGATCCGTGGCGGCAAGGTCGGCCCGTCGGGTGACATCAAGGACCCGATGCGGTGGATGGAGAAGAAGACTGCACTCAAGCAGCTCGTCAAGCTCCTGCCGAAGTCGTCGACGCTAACGCAGGCGATCAAGCACGACGGCTCGGTTCGTAGCGACCCGCATGCCGAGGCGATCGACGAGGTCCCTGAGTACCCGGACGGCGCGCCCGACGTGATCGACGCCGAGCCGGTCGACGAACTGAGGGTGGATACGGACTCCGGGGAGGTCGACCCTGCCGACCGGCAGCTCGGACCGGTCGAGGTGGAGGACCCGCCGGCTGACCTGGCCGACGCGTTCGCCCGCGACGAGGCAGCCCGCCAATGACCCCGGCCGAGTCGAATGCGTCCGGGTGGCGCGTTGACCGAGTAGCTAGGAGAGCCGCATGAGTGGCTGCCGCTGTGGGGCGACGTGGGGCGGGGCGAACACCTCGCACTGTGCCCGCTGCCATGACTCCTTCTCGACCGTCGCCAACTTCGACAAGCACTGGAAAGGCGACGAGCACCGGGCGCCTGCGAGCGTTGGCCTGGTCCTGTCCGAGCGTGGCTACTGGGGTGCGCCGCCGCCTACTCCGGAGCAGCAGGAGAAGCTCGATGCGCTGCGAGGTGCCGCATGACCCCCTCGACCCCCGCGGCGGCCGGCAAGGGGACGGCAGCCCCGGCCGTCGCGGGCCTCACCGTCGCCGTCTACGGACTCGACCTGTCCCTGACAGCGACCGGCATCGCCGGACCCGACGAGACGCTGGTGATCGTCCCCGGCAAGCGCAAGGGCATCGACCGGCTCCGGTGGATCGTCGACCAGGTCAGCCGCCTGCAGGACGAGTACGGCGATGAGCAGGTGTTCGTCGTCGAAGGCCCGTCGTACGGCTCGGTCACGGGTTCCCAGCATGAGCGCGGCGGGCTGTGGTGGATGGTGTATGACCGCCTCGACCACATGGGTTGCCGGATCGCTGTCGCCCCTCCCGCCACGCTGAAGCGCTACGCGACAGGTCGCGGCAACGCTGGCAAGGCTGAGGTGATGTCGGCGGCGTGGCGACGCCTCGGCTACGAAGGCCACGACGACAACGTCTCAGACGCCCTGTGGCTGCGGCAGATCGGCCTGGCACACATCGGCCACCCCGACGCGGTTGCGGTGCCTCAGCTTCACCAGGACGCCCTCGCAGGGGTCGCCTGGCCTGAGCAGGTGGCGGCATGACCGGCCTCGGTGCGGAGCTGCCACCGATGGCCGACGGGCTGTGCGACGAACCCACCCTGCCGCTGCCGTACTACTCCGACGGAACGGTCACGCTGTACCACGGCCGGATGCAGGACGTCGTCCCACTGCTCGACCCGGTCGACTTGATCTGCACGGACCCGCCGTACGGGGAGACGTCGCTCGAGTGGGACCGCTGGCCGTCAGGTTGGCCCGCCATCGTCGCACCGCTTGCGCGCTCAATGTGGTGCTTCGGCTCCATGCGGATGTTCCTCGACCACGTCCAAGAGTTCAACGGCTGGAAGTTCGCGCAGGACGTCGTTTGGCGCAAGCAGCAGGGAACCGGCCTGCAAGCCGATCGCTTCCGGCGTATTCACGAGCACACATTGCACTTCTACCGCGGCGAGTGGTCTCAGCTGCACAGGCAGGTCCCTCGGGTGGTCACGAACAGCCGGGCCACCGTCATGCACCGCGATCCTGCTAGCTCGCCGACGCACCAAGCAGCGACACGGTCGGGCGGAACCTACGAGACCGGTGGAACCGCACTGGAGGTCAGCGTGCTCAACGTTCGCAATATGCATGGTCGTGCGTCTCACCCGACCGAAAAGCCGACCGGCATCCTCGAGCCGCTCATCGCCTACTCCTGCCGCCCGGGCGGCACCGTCCTCGACGTCTTCGCCGGCTCGGGCAGCACCCTGGATGCCGCCCGCAGGCTCGGCCGCAAAGCCATCGGCGTCGAAGCTGACGAGGGCTACTGCGAGGTCATCGCCAACCGGATGCGTAGCGGCGTCCTCGACTTCGGCGGTGCCGCATGACCCTGCGCCGGATCGTCCCCTACGCCCAGGAGCACGCCGGCCGTCTCGTCAGACGTGCCGGAAAGGTGACGGCGTGAACCAGCGGGAGACAGCGTGCGTTCCTCGTCATCACCGACCGCGAGGTCTACCGCGTCACCGTGGAGGTCCTGTGAGCAAGCCGTCTGTCGTCTGCGACGCGTGCGGCATTGCTGCGTGCCGGGACGACCGGTTCGTGTGCGCCTTGGCCCGGGAAGCCGGCACCCGCATCTGCCGTCACCGGTCCGCCACCGATCAGGAGCGCGGCTGGGTCTGCGACGACTGCGGCGCCGACATGGAGAGCGACTGATGGCTGGAACCGCGAACGTGAAGGCCTATCTGGCTGAGGTTCCGCAGGTCAAGTCCATGATCCGCGAACTCGCAGCCGAGTTGGAGCGGGTCACCGCTGACCGGGACGCCGCCCGCGACCTCGCGGTACGGCTCGAAGGAATGCTCGGCCGCGTCGAGGCCCTGTACCACGGTCCGCATTGGTGTCTCCGTGCGGCCGACGATGGCATGCGCTACTTCTACGGCGGCACCATACGGGAACTGCAAACCTGCCCTACCTGGCTCCTTGCTCATTACGGAGACGCGCTGTGAACCCAACGGCCGCGCTCCCCGCGGGCGACCGACTCTTGCGTTACATCACCAAGACCGAGAGCGGCTGCTGGGAATGGCAACGGTGCAAGACGGCTTTCGGGTATGGCCGGATTGGCTACGGCGGGCGAGTGTGGACAACGCATCGACTTGCCGCGGCCTGCTGGCTTGACTTCGACACATCCAGCGGGTTGCAGGTTCTCCACCACTGTGACAACCCACCTTGCATCAATCCCGAGCACCTGTTCATCGGCACGGCAGCCGACAACATGCAAGATTGCGCCGCTAAGAACCGGCTGGGTGGCGGCCGCAAATGGAGGACGCTTTACTGCCACCGCGGGCATTTCCTGGCTGGGGACAATCGCGCTGGGAAGTACGGCGCGTGCCGCACATGCAGAGATGCCTACCCCCGGCAGCCCAAAGAGCGTCGCGCCGAGCTGCGTTGGCAGCAGCAGCCGATAGTCCCTCTTGAGGTTGGGCAACTCTGGGATGACTGCGACCCGCGCAATGCTGGCCGACGGGTGCGGGTCGTAGAGGTAGGTGGCTCGCACGCTGTCGTCATCGCCGTCCGTTCCGCCGATGCGGCGCTCTCTCGGATTCCGAGGCGGGGACGCGTCGCTCTATGGCGATTTCGACCAGGGAGCGGCGGTTTTCGGTTAGTCGCGTACCGGCTCGCTCACGGGACCGATCAGTGACCGCCATATGTGGTGGTGTCGGTCGGCAGTACCGGCGCCGTGTCCGGTTCTGCCCGGTCGAGCTCCGCCGCCGTCGCTTCGCTGCCTTCTCGGACGACTGGTACGGCGCGACCTGGACTTGCCTCGGCTGCGGTGACAGGTGGACGGACGGCGAGATGCACGAGCGTCCGTTCCGCCCAGGGTGGCGTATGGCGAACGTGGCCGAAGCGAAGCGCACGTGGGCTCTGGCGGGGCGCTCCGCTGCCCATGAGGCCGTCGCATGACCCGCCTGCGTATCCCCCGCGAGGACTGGCACCTGCCAGACGTCGCCGAGCAGCTTTGTGCGCCGCGCCGGGCGTCGTTAGTTCTGTCGGGACTTACAGGCATGGTGCGGAAACAGTGGAGCCCCGAGGCGCTCGACACGCCCCGAGGCTCCTGGCACACCCAGGTAGGACTAGTACCCGAGAGGCCGTTATGAGCATAGGAACATCACCAGGGCCAGGACGCAACAGGGTCACGCCGCCCGCCCCACTGCTTCTCCCGATGCCGCTCGCTGTCGAGCTGGATGACTCCGAGTGGGCCATCCTGGCAGGCGAGTGCGGCTCGTGCTGCCGTCCTGTCGCAGAGTGCTGCGGTGGCTGTCAGGGCCGGTTCTGCCAGGTGTGCCGGGACCGCCGCTGATGGCCCCCGACGACCGGACCTACATCAAGCTCCACGACGGCATGGTGGAGCACCCGAAGACCGAGCAGGTAGGCGGCGACGCGGGCTGGCTCCACATCTGCGCCATGTCCTACTGCTCACGGTTCAGCACCGACGGCGCGTTCCCAGCCAGCAAGGTCGGACGGCTGTCGGACCGCAAGCAACCCGAGCGCCTCGCCACCCGGCTCCTGGCAGCCGGACTGTGGCACGCCCCCGGTCACACGTGCGAACGGTGCGTGCAGCCCGCTGAGGGCGAGTACGTGGTGCATGACTACCTCGAGCACCAGAGGTCGGCGGGGGAGATCGCCACGCTCAGGGACAAGCGACGGGACGCCGGCCGGCGGGGAGGGACATCTACGGCAAACAGCAAGCCAGAGCCAAGCACAGCCGAAGCAAATGCTAAGCAAGTGCTTGAGCAAGAGTCGGAGCAGGAGCTAGAGCAAAGAGACGGCAAAACACAAGCAGTGTCAGTGTTAGAGGTTTTTCCTAACGGAAAAACACCGGCGGCTCCACCTCGGCCTGATGTTGATCAACTTTGCCAGACGCTCCGAGAAGCCATGATCGGCAACGGCTGCAAACCGCCACGGGTCGCCGCGTCCTGGCGGGAAGCCGCCCGGCTCCTGCTCGACAGCGACAAACGGCCTCTCGATGAGGCGATGCGTGTCCTGGCGTTCTCGCAGCAGGACCAGTTTTGGCGCGGAAACGTCCAGTCGATGCCGACGTTCCGCAAGCAGTACGACCGCATCCGCCTCAAGGCCGGCGTTGCCGTACGACCAGCGGTCGACCGGCAGACGGCGTGGGCACGCCGATGACCGCCGACATGCTCGACCCCGGACAGCTCGGCGCCGAAGCCGTCGCAGCCGAACGCAGCCTGCTCGGCGCGCTCCTGACCAGCCCGGACATCGCCGCCGACGTGTGGACCCTGATCGAGCCTGACCAGTTCTGGATGCCGCTGCATGCCACCCTCGCCGGCCTGATGCGCGACATGCACCGCGCACACCAGCCGGTCGACCTGACGACAGTCAACGGCGAATGCCAGCGCCGTGGGCTGATGAACCAGACGCAGAACGGCGTCTACCTGTTCACCCTGTTCGAGCAGGCGTTTGCCCCCCTCAACTGGAAGTCCTACGCCTCCGACGTCATCGCATCCCACCGTCGCAGGCGGCTGTTCACGGCTGGGCAGCGCGCCTGCCAACAGGCGCTCAATCTCGGCACCGACGTGGACGTGTCGTCGCTGCTGCTGATGGAGGCAGCAGAGGACCTGGCGACCGAACGGATGCGGAAGGGCGGCGTGCCGGCGCCGACCCTGGACGAGTTCCTAGCCCAACCCTCGGACTACGACTGGGTTGTCGAGGGACTGCTCGAGCGCGGCGACCGGCTGATGATCACGGGCGGGGAAGGGCTCGGCAAGTCGGAGCTGTGCCGCCAGTTCGCGGTCACCCTCGCCGCCGGCATCCACCCGTTCAACGGCCGGCCGATGAAGCCGCTCAAGGTCCTGTACGTCGACTGCGAGAACGGCACCCGGCACATGCGACGGCGGATGAAGCCGCTATGGCAGATCGCCATGCGCGCCAACCGCGACCCCGGCACACGGCTCCGGGTCCTGTCCCATCCGTCAGGCGTCGACCTGGTGAGGCCGGACGATCAGGCATTCCTGCTCGAGCAGGTGTCACTCGCCGCACCCGATGTTCTCGTGGTAGGCCCGCTGTACCGGCTCTACACCGGCAGCGTCAACGACGAGGACGTAGCCCGTGCCGTGACGGTAGCGCTCGATGCTGCCCGGGTGCGCGGAAACTGCGCCGTCGTGATCGAGGCGCACGCGCCGCACTCGGAGTCCGGTGGCGTGCGGGTCCTGCGTCCTCGTGGCTCGTCTTTGTGGATGGGCTGGCCTGAGTTCGGGATCGGTATCCGACCAGCGGTCGATGGCGACGTGCGGGTGATGGACGTGGAGCCGTGGCGCGGGGCCCGTGACGAGCGGGACTTCCCGGAGGCGATCCGACGCGGCTGGGACGACGAGTGGCCGTGGGTCGCGACTTTGAGCGAAGTGAAGCAGGCAACCAGCTACAGGAAGTCCGCATGACCGACCATCGCAGCGCTACTGCTGCCGCCACCGTCGCCCACTGACTCGAGGAGCCCGCATGACCACCGATGTTGGCCATCACGAAACATGCAGGTCAGAGCGGGTGCGCGATGGACAAACCGGGGCTAACTGTCCCTGGTTGGCCAAGCATGAAACGAGCAGGGCGAGCAGTGCGATCCGGGCGGCGGCATCGTGAGCGCCCAGGTCGCCTGTCACATGCTCGGGGACTACGTTTTGCAATCGGACTGGATGGCGCAGGAGAAGACCGGCGCGCACTTGCCCGCAGCCGCGCACGCCGTCACCTACGCGCTGCCGTTCCTGGCGCTCACCCGCAACCCGGGCAGGCTTGCCGTCATCGCCGGGACCCACTTCGTCATCGACCGATGGCGGCTGGCGCGCTACGTCGTGTGGGCGAAGAACCAGGCGGCGCCGAAGCGGTACCGCTACTTGATGCCAAGTGGTGGAACCGGTTACCACCCCGAGCGGGATGAGGCTCAGCCGTGGATGACCGTGTGGCTGATGATCGCGGCCGACAACGCGCTACACCTAGCGATCAACGCGGCGGTGCTGGCGTGACCTCCGTCCCGGGCACTCCCTCCCCGTCTGCCGGGGTTGCAGCGCAGGGCACACCAGACGAAACGATGCGGGCAAGCGTCGCGCGGGCGTTGTACGGGCAGCGGCACGCCTTTCAGCACCCGCACACCCCGCCCAGCGTCGTCGCCGATATTCTCGCCGATGCCGTCCTGGCTGTGGTCCTGTCCCCCGAGCGGGACGAGCACGACGGCTGGGCTTGCACCGGCCACTTCCCCCGCAGCCGCTATCGCGTCGTCGCCACGGCTGACGGCTGGGACGTCTACACGCAGGACGAGCACGGGATGGTGGGGTCGTGAGCGCGCAGGTACCGGATGATGTCCGCGAGCTGCTGGGGCCGCCGGGCCATGCGGCTTACCTCGCCATGCTCATGGCGTCCGAGGACGGCCACCCGATCCGCGACTGGCCGATGGAGATGCTGATCGTCGAGACGATCCTCACCGGCATGTGGCCCGCTCTGGCCGAGCGGGACGAGCAGCTACGCCAGCAGGGTCGCGAGCAGGAACGGGCAGCAGGATCACGCGCCGCCGCCTGTAATGCTGACCACCAGGGGAGCGCTTTGTACCGCTGCGACAAGGACCGTGACCACGGGGGGCTACACCGCGACCGATTGGGGACGTGGGCGTGACCGTCCCCGCGCCTGACGTGCTCCGAGCCGAGATCGACCGGCGGCTCGCGGACAGCGCCGCTCGCGTTGCGTCAGCTCAGGCAGGCGACGGCTGGTGGCCGCAGGTCGCGGAAGTTGAGGAGGCCACCGTCGGCTATCTGACCGCCTTCCGCGCCATCCTCGACGAGCACGCCGACGAAGAGGGCTACTGCTTGCGCTGCGCCTACGGAGACGCTCACTGGCTCGACTGGCCCTGCCCTACCGTCCGTGCTGTCGCTGCCGCTCTGACCCGGGAGGACCAGTGAACGTGCGACCCTTTCTGCGACGACGCAAGCATCAGCACGCCCGGCGCCCCGACCGGCTCTACCTGTTCGGTGTCTGCGCCTGCGGCTACGTCTTCACCGAGCCTCACCCCTCGCAGGTGGCGCAGTGAGGCACACGTACCACGTCATCAGCCGTGTCGTCATCGCCAGTTTTGCGGGTGCTGTGGCTGCCGGCTGGGCGGCGTGGCGCTGGCAGGACGCGCTGTCCGTGGTGCTCGGCCCGTGACAGGCCGCCGCGACATCACCGCCGCCAGCCTGACCTGCACCTGCCCCGCCTGCCCCGGTGCCGACGGAACCACCGCACGCCTCTCAGCCATCCTCCTGCGTGTCCTCACCGCCGCCCACGCCCAAGACTTCGACGAGCTCGACGCCGCCCTCACCGAAGCCGAACACTTCCTCGACGCCGAACGCAGCCGCCGCGAACAGCAGACCGCAGCCCTCGACCAGGCGCTCGCCGCCGGCACCCTGCCCGCCGAACCCCGCACCATCGGCTGGTCCGGGCCGTCGCTGTACCCCGAACCCATCCACACCGCCCACCAGACAGCGTGGACACGCGACGGTCGTTAGGTGCATGTCGCCACTCACTCGTGCATGATAGGAGCGCACAGACTCGACCCGAAGGAGTCCGCTATGGCCGACCAGCCGAAGCCGGAATGGGACATCTCGACGCACGGCGTGCCCCACCCCGACATCGCCCCTGCCTACCAGGTCGTCGACAGCCGCGAGAACGGCCAGCCGCTCAAGGCCAAGGCCCTCGCCGACGCCACGCCCGACAGCCCGCAGCCCGGCGCCACCGGCCAGGCGACCCCCGCCGGCGCCTGACCCGTTTCCCGCTCCAACAGATGACGCGCCAACAGCCCCGGCGGCAACGCCCGGTGACGCTCGCCTCGCAGCGGGACAAGGAGCACCAGGCAGTCCAGCGGGCATTGGCGGGCGACTCTTACGAGCAGATCGCCGCAGCGGTCGGCTACACGAACCGCGGCACCGCCTACACCGCCGTCCGCAGGGTGCTCGAGCGCCGTGAGGTGGAGGACGCCGCGCAGCTCCGGACACTGGAGGGCGCCCGCCTCGACCGGCTGCAGGCGGCTCACTGGGACCTGGCCCTCGCCGGTGACCCGAAGGCCGCGACCGTCGTCCTACGAATCTTCGAGCGCCGGGCGAAGCTGTTCGGTTTGGACGCCCCGGTGCAGCATGTGATGGCCGAGGGGGAGGGTGTGCAGCCCTCAGCGGAGCAGGTGCAGACGTTGCGGGACCTGCTGGCCGCCGAGCAGACGTCGGCTGATGGTGAGGGGCCGTCGATTTTGCCGTCGGAGGTGGAGACGGGGCAGATGGCGAAGACGCTGCATCTCAAGCTCCGGGACCGGCAGCGAGCCGTCTGATGGCGCCATGAGCATCGACATGGACGTCTTGGCCGCGTCTGTAGAGCGGTCGAGATGCGGTGAGTCAGGTTACGAGCCGATGGCGCTGCACTCCTCCCAGCGCCACAACCGGGATCACCTCACGGTGCCGATCACGTACGAGGACTGCTACCTAGGGTTGACCGCCCATGGCGGGGGTCGCTGCCGCTGCATTGCGGGCGGGATCCAATGCTGCGCCGAGTCGTCGACGGCTGCGTGTTCCCACTGCGTACGGTTCTGCCCGGTCGATGACTACCCCGAGGCTGCCGCCGCAAGGTCGACGCGGGTGGTCACGGTTCCGACAGGGCGAGCCGTCTGATGCCCGAGGCGCAGGCCAGGCCAGGTCCGGGTCGGCTGCTGAACTTCAAAGCCGACGACCAGACCCGCGCCTACCTGCTCCGCGCCTTCGAAGTGTCCGGCACCCGGTCGTTCTCCGAGTGGGCACGGTCGGCGTTGATCGTCGCAGCGACCCGTGAGCTGAAGCTGGCCGATGAGGCGCAGCGCCAGTCGGATGCGGTGTCGACGATCAGCGAGGCGAAGGCCCGTGCTGCGGAGCATGCGCAGCGCACCTTGGGCCGGACCGCGACGCATACAGCCGACTGTGTTCATCCGATTACCGCCCGCCGGCTGTTGCCGTTCGAGGATCGGTGCGGGCTGTGCGGGGTGCTGATTCGCTCCAAGTTGGGGACGCAGGCGGGGGCATTGCGCCGGGGTGTGGCGTGACCTGCACGGCCGTCGGCTGCGACTCGCCGGTGCTGGCACGGGGCGGCTGCCACGCGCACTACGCGGCGTGGTACCGCGCCGGCACGTTGGACGAGCATCCGCGGGTACGCCTCCCGTCGGGCGGTGAGTGCGCGGTCGAGGACTGCACGAAGGCGGCATACGGCCGGGGCTGGTGCCGGGGGCATCACGCCCGCTGGTATCAGCACGGCGACGTTGACTCGGCCCGCCCGTTGGGACGCCCTGAGCCGGGGCACGGGACGGATAGTCGCTACTCCTACCGCAAGTGCCGCTGCGAGCCCTGCACGGCAGCGCACCGTGCCTATCAGGCTGACTACCGGGCTCGGCAGCAAGCAGCGTGACGCACCCAGCCGGGACCGTCTTCGTCGAGCGCTCCAACGGGTTCGTCGGGGCCGGCATCCGGCTGCTTACTCGTAGTCGCGTGAACCACGCCGGGATCGCCCTCGGCGACGGCCGGACCATCGAAGCACAAGCCGACGGTGCCGTCATGGGCTGGGAGTCGAACGGGCCCGGTGTCATCTGGGGCGACGGCCTGTACCGCGCTGTCGAAGCCCAACGGCCCGGTGCCGGCGCCGACATTGCCGCACGGGCCCGCTACCTGCTCGGCACCCCCTACGGCTACACCGACATCCTCGCCCTCGCCCTCGCTGACATGGGGGTCCGCTGGCACTGGCTCGAGCGCAAGGTCGACGACCAGCATGCGATGGTCTGCTCCCAGCTGGCCGACGCTGCATGCCTGGGCGCCGGGGTACATCTGTTCGCCGACGGTCGGATGCCGAGCCGGGTCGACCCCGGCGACTTGGAATGGCTGTGCGCCGACGAGGGCCGCGGGGTCGTTGTCGAACAGTGAGCAGCCCGGTCGTCAACACGCTGATCTTGCTTGCTATGTGCCTCGCTTGCTGGGCCGTCCTGCTGCCGTCCCTCCCCCTGCTGGCTGTGCGTCGAGTGCCGACGAAGCTGATAACCGGGCGAACGCTTCTCGACGTTCCCCTCGACGAGCTCGCCACCATGGCGGCTGCCGCCCATCCCGGGGTGTGGGCCGAAACCGCCCTCGGCTACAGCAACGCGGCGTTCCACTGGGAGTGGTACGACCTGCTCCTAGCCGAACAGCGCCTCGCCCTCGTCGCCCCCCGCGACCACGCCAAGAGCAGCTGCGTAACGGTGAACTACTCGACGTGGCGGATGGTCCACACCCCCGGCTTCCAGGTCTACGTCTTCGCCGCCACCGCCGAGCTCGCCGCCAAGCTACTGAAACGGGTCCGGGACACGGTGGAGCAGGCAGCACCCGACCTGCTCGGCGCCGACGTCGACAACGCGACGGAACTGTGGCTGACGAACGGCTCGAGGGTGTCGTGTGCCGGCACCGGGAAGAGCATCCGCGGCGCCCACCCTGACCTGATTGTCGGTGACGACGTGCTGGACGAGGATTCGTCGCTGACCGCGTTGCAGCGTAAGCGGGTGGAGCGCTGGTGGTTTGGGTCGGTGTCGGGGATGGCGCATCCGGGGACTGAGCGGATCGTCGGCGGGCAGCGGTTTTGGTTCCGGCCGACGCAGATCGTGATTGTCGGAACGCCGTTTCACTCAAGTGATCTTCTGTCGGGCATGCGGGACAACCCGCTTTACGCGTTCTACCGCTTCGCCGCAGAGTTCGACCCGCTGGCCCTGCCCCGCGCGGGGAGCCTCGCCGTCGAGATCGCCTAGCACGGCCTGCGGGCCGCCGAACGAGAGTTGAGCAAGCTATGAGCACGTGCCGCACATGTAGCCACTGGTCGGATTGGCCGCATGACGACATCCGGCCGGACCAGTACGGCATCTGCTTCAACGTCGACGGCATGCCACCCGATGACGCACAGCCTGCGGTTTACATCGAGGCCGACTTCGGCTGCCGTCTGATGACGCTGCAGTCGTTCGCCTGTTCGTCGTGGAAGGCGGCGGAAAGGAGCTCGGAATCGTGGCGCGACAATGGCGCCGGCGCCTGACCGTCCGTTAGGGGTACGTCGGCGGCCTGCTCGACCTCAACCCCGCCGACGACCGTCATGCGATCCAAATGGCGATGCGCCGCGCCGCGAAAGAGTACGAGGAGGTCGAGAAGCGCGCCGTCGAGTCTGTCCCGAACGTCGGCTACCGCATCGTCCGGGCCGACGAGCACTTGCGACTTGCCCGCACGCAGCAGAAGCGTGCCGGCAAGTCGCTAGCGCGAGGACACTCGAAGGTTGTCAACGTCGACTTCAACGAGATAGACCCCGAAACCCGCAAAGCGTTTGAGGTCGTGGCCCGCGCGTTCTCGATGCAGATGGACTTCAACAAGCGGTTCGACACTCGGCAGCGCCGACTTGAGGAGGTAGTGGAGTCCGTCAGCCAGCGTTCCGAGCGGACAGAGGCGGAGCTGGATGCACTGCGGCAGCGGCTTGCTCGCCTCGAAGGCGGGGAGCCGCCGGCTGATGATTCGGAGGAGCAGTAATGCATTCGCTGGTCAAGATCGAGAAGGAGCGCTGATGGAAGCCGACGGAATCCTCTCCACTAGAAGCGAGTACAGGTGGAACTGTGGCGATCCGCACTGCCACAACCCAATCGCGTCAAGTGGCCGATCGGCTCAGATGGCGGCGATGGAAGCCGGCTGTAGAGGCTTGAGTTGCATGGGGCCGCCGCCGCTCAACCATTCGGAGGGGCAGTAGTGGACGAGGACGAGGTGAGGGCATTGCCCCTGCTCGTCCCGTTCATGCGCGCAGCGGACGCTCTTGGGATCAGCCACACGATGGCCGAGGACCTGATCCGCAGCCCTCAGGGCTTCCCGGTTGAGGTGCTGCGAATCGGGCGACTCCGGAAGGTGCGCAAGGTCGACCTGCTGCGGTATCTAGGGATCGAGCCCTAGCTCCAGACGACGGCGACCAGGACGAAGGCGAGCAGGAAGCACCCGGTGAGGATCAGGTCCGCGGCCCGTGCAACCGCAGGACTCCCGCTGCGCCGGCCGATGCGTCGTGACAGGCCGATCCCGACGTGCGGCCCGTACCTGCCGACCGACACCCACGAGAACAACCTCACGACTCGTCCCAGGTCTGGCACGAGTTGATGGTGAGCATCTGGCCGTTGCTGAGGACGTGGAAGTGGTCACCAAAGTCCAGCACCGCGGCGCAACCGGCGCTGACGGTGAACCGGTCGAGGTTGGCAACGTCGCCATGCTCGTCCCGGCCGAACCGGACCTGCTGCACACCCTCATCGTCGAGTAGGTGTGCGAGACGCTGCTCTGCTGCCACGACCTCAGCGTAAGACCCCCACAACCGACATGCCAGCCCCCGCCGCGTCGTTCTGGTGACGCTCGACGGGTGGCGCACATGGCGGACGTGACCCTGCACGCCCAGGCATACCAGGACCTGCTCGACAGCCTCCGCGAAGCGTCCGACAAGCTCGCCACAGTCGACGCCGCCGCGCAGGCCATGTCCGACGTCCCCGTGTCTCACAGTCCGCCGCGGATGGCTGTCGACCGCGCACTGTGGATCGCCCGCCGCGCCGGTGGCATCCGGGTCGAACCATGACCCGCCGCTGCGACCATGGCGACGCCCAGCCCGTCGGTGACCAGACGATGGTCTGCCCCGACTGTGGCGAGCGGTGGCGCCGATGACCAAGGCGCCGGCACGTTCCCACGTGAACACGAGAAATTCGCTCTGGTCTAGTCGCTGGCCGGCGATCGCCCACCGCGTCCTACCTGACGGCCGGACGTGCATCGAGACGGTGGAGTCCGCCCCGCCCACCGAGCAGGCCGACACCAAGATGCGTCTCCCATGCGGGACATGCCCCAAGAACACCGCCTGCCTCAACGCCCGCGCGAAGGAACTCGGCACCCTGCTCTACGGCCGGGAGCTGCTCACCATGCCCCGCACCTCCGAATCGTCCCTGTTCCCCGCCGAACTGTTCGCCCCCCTGCTCGACCCGGAAGCGACCTGCGTCCCCTACTACCTGAAGCCGTTCCTGGACGAGCATCACTACGCCGTCGCCACAGCCTGGGACCTGGCGTTCTCGGAGAAGACCGGCGGCGACTGGCTCGCCAAAGTCACCGGCATCATCGACCGGCGGACCGGGCTGCGGCAGGTCATCGACGTGTGCCGCTGGCAGCAGATCAGCTTCGACGACCAGATCGCCCTCATCCAAGCCGAGCACGCCCTGTTCCGCGACGACATGGTCATCATCGAGTCCGACGCTGCCCAGCAGGTCTGGACACAGCACCTACGGGCCAACAGCCCCGTCCCCGTCGTCGAGCATTCCGCCCGGGGGAAGAAGGACTTCGCCTCCGGGGTGCCCGGGCTGCTGGTCCAGCTCGAGCAGGGGATGTGGCGGTTCCCCTACCAGCGGGGGTCGCATCACCATGAGCATGTCCGCGAGCTGCTGAACGAGGCTGAAGCGTTCGGCTGGGTCGACGGCAAGCTGATGGGCGTCGGCGAGCACGACGATTGCGTTATGGCGCTTTGGCACTGCTCCTGGGGCTTGGAGCGCCTTTCTAGTGTGCCAATGCGCTCATCCAGACGCGGCGTTGTACCCGGGGCGAGACAGTAATGCAGGTATTATCAGTTGTGGCCGCGTGCAATGTAGATGACTGCTCGATGGCGAGTAGAAGTAGGGGCTTGTGCCCAAAGCACTACCGCCGCTGGTGGAAAAGCGGAATCGTAGGACCCGCGGGTGACTTGCGACGAATGAAGGCGCGGCCCTGGCAGGAACGGTTCTGGCGATTCGTCTCTAAGCCCGATGGGGACAATGGCTGCTGGGAATGGGTCGGCGGCAAGTCTCCCGGTGGCTACGGAGCCTTCAATGTGGCTGAAGGCCAGCTGCGCCCGGCGCACCGCGTCAGCTACGAGCTGCTGGTCGGCCCGATCCCCGACGGCCTTCACATCGATCACTTGTGTCGCAATCGGCCGTGCGTAAACCCGGCTCACTTGGAGCCGGTCACCCCGGCGGAGAATATGCGTCGGGGTGAAGGCTGGTCTGGTAGGCATTTCAAGCAGACGCACTGCTTGAGGGGCCACGAGCTCACCCCGGAGAACATCTACAACGCGCCGAAGAAGGCCGACCATCACCGAGAGTGCAAGACGTGTCGCCGAAACGCTCAGCGTCGAGCCGCTGAGCGCAAGCGTGCGGTCGCAGCGTGAAGACCCTCATGTCCGCTCGCAGCATCCAGGCGCAGTGGCGCGACTACCTGGACACCTGCTCGACGTACGGCACCTATGCGGACCGCGTCCACGAGTACCGGCCGGTCGGGTCGGCCATGCGCCACCTCGGCCTCGCAGACGGCGACCTGGTTGTCGACGTCGGTGCGGGGGACTGCGGCCTCGACCGCTGGCTACGCACCGAAGGCGGCTGGCACGGCCAGTACCTCCCTGTCGACGGCGCGATCCAAGGCGTCGACCTCAACGACTGGGGCCCGAGCCTGCCCGCCGACCTGCACGTCGCCGTCGAAGTCGTCGAGCATGTGGCCGACCCGTGGGGGCTGATGGGCGCCATGCAAGCCCAATCCCGCCGCGGGGTCGTCGTCACCACACCCAACGCCGATGTCGTCGACGTCCTCGCCGTCGACCCCACCCACGTGTCGGCGCTGCGGCCGGCGGACTTCACCGACCGGGGGTGGACGGTGGACCTGCTGACCCTCAACGGCCGCGGTGGCGGCGACACGATCCTCGCCAGCATCCCGGGGGGCGCCCGATGATCCGCCTGCTGCTTCGCAGCGCCGCCGTCCGCGGCGCCCACATGCTCGTTACCGACGACGAACTGCTCCGCTTCCGGGCATGGACGCTGCGGACCGCCGCCGCTCAGGCGCTCACCCGGGCGCACGCCGCCGGCTACCGGGCGGGCTACCGCGCCGGCGTCGACGCCGCACTCGACCGGAAGGCTCCCTGATGCCGCTGATGCCCGTCCTCGTCGACGGGAAGATCAGACTCCAGAACCTGCCCCTCGACTCCGGTGCCTACGAGCAGCAGTGCGTCACCGAAGAGTCCCGCCGCACCCGTGACGTGTACCTGCGCCGTCTCTACTTCGCCGGCCAGCAGTACGAACGCCGCAACTGGGAGGCGTTCCGCGCGCTCAACCTCAACCAGGACTGGCAGACCCTCCCCGAACATGACCGGCTCCACGCCTACGCCACACAGATCAGCGAATGCGTCGAGTTCATCACCGACCAGCTCGCCGAAGGGTTCAACGTCACCGCCACCGACCCGACCGTCGGGGAGGTACTCGCCGGGGTGATCGCCGCGACCGACACCCTGTCGGGGGACGCGTTCGACGACATGGACGGCCCCGACGCCTCCGATGAGGCCGCTGCGGGCGATGGGGAGGACACGACCGATCCGAACATCACCATCGACGAGGTGCTGCGGGACAGCCTGATCGCCGGGGACGTCGCCGCCGAAGTCCTGTGGGACCCGATCGAAGGGACCTGCTACCTGGAGTTCTGGGAGTCGGAGAAGGTCGAGGTCCGGTTCGCGTCACGTACCCGCGTCGAGGCGGTGATCCGTGAGGAGCTCCGCTGGGTTGTTGACGAACGCTCCGTTGATTCCAGCCGCAAGCAGGTCGTCGAACGGGTCGTGTACACCGTCGAGGTTCATCCCGACCACGGCCATCCCGAGTGCTGCAAGCAGACGTACTGGGACACGGAGGAGGCGCCGGTCCGGGTCGAGTGGCTCGGCTTCCCGGTGCTGCCGTGGGCGCTGCTGCGGGCCGACTCGCGCCGGCTGCGCGGTACCCGCGGTGAAAGCCTGATCACGATGCAGGCGATGGAGACGGCGATGCGTTACGACGCTGTCGAGCAGCTGTCGTGGCTGATCGCCCGGTACAACTCGCACGGCAACCTGGCTGTCGTCGGGGACCAGGCGATGCTGAAGGTCGAGAACGACCCGCGAGTAGCGAAGGACGTCGCCGATGTGCTGACGTTCCCCGGCGGCACGAACCTGACGTCGATCCAGCTCCCGACCGACCCGCGGATGATCGAGCACCAGAAGGAGGTGCTGGCCGCGCACCTCTACGCCATCTTCGGGTTGGTGCAGCTCGACACCGCCAGCCTGCACGGCATGGGCCGCATCTCCGGCTACGCGCTTGAAATCCTCAACCGGAAGACTTCGGGCACGTTCCGGCGCATCCGCCGCAACTTCATCTCCGACATCCGGGCCCTGTTCAACCTCACCCTGGACGTCACCGCCTACCGGCAGGGCGCCGCAGCCCCCGGCTTCGACACCCCGCTCGAGGAACTCACCGGCGTCGACCTCATCTCCGACGAGGTGCTGCTCCCCGAAGGGGCGGTGCCGGACGTGCCGTTCTGGGACATTGACCCGGGGGAGGTGTTCCCCGACCGGCGGATGCAGATCGAGATGGGCACCGGCTACATCGTCGACGATGTGCTGCTCCGCGACGACTGGGTGGCGCGGGTCATCTCCCGTGAGGAGGTGCTCCGTAAGCGGGGCTACACGAAGGCGCAGATCGCTCAGATCATCGGCGAGTTGGAGAAGACGCCGGGCGGGATGGTGAGCGAGGATGCGGTGTTCGGCGCGAACACGGTAAGCCTGCCGACGCCCGCGCACACGCAGGGGACGCAGGCTGGCTCTACGGTGGGTTCGACGATCACGAAGGCCGACAGGTAGGAGAGGCTCATGGCAGGCTTCCAGGGCGGCGTCTTCGGACGGCCGCTGACCGGTTCCCGCGGCCTACGCGGCTCGCAGGGCACCAACATTCCCGGCAGCCCGGCAGGTGGCCGCACAGCCCGACGCGCTGAGGGCGGGAACACGTTCCCGAACGTCCGCCGGCCGCTGCAGACCCCTGGGAACCTGCCGGACGCCAAGCCGGGCCGCCGTGACGAGGGCCCGAACATTCCGGGTGACGACTCGGGCGACACGCTGCCCGATACCGGGCTGGGCCGGGCAGGTCAGGGACCGAATATCCCCGGCACCGATGTGACGGTGACGACGGTCCCCGGTACCGACAATCCGGCGGGGCTGGACAACCCGGAGGGCTACGGCGTCGTCAACGGGGTGCCGTACGGCAACTCGTCGCTAGCGGCCAACGCTTCACTCGCGCGGCAGAACCTTCTCCGGCCTGCTGCCTACGCGGCGCTGCGGGCAGCGTCGAAGCGGGCGCTGGGGCACTGATGGGCGGGCGTCCTAATCCGGGCACTAAGGCCGATCGCCGGCTGAAGGAGAACAAGCCGCGGCCGGTCAAGGCGACCCCGCCGCCGAAGCCGCGCACCAAAGGCCGGTGACCAGTAGGGCGGACCTCGCCGTCGCCCAGCGCGCCCTGCACGCCCGCACCGGCCGGCTGTCCGATGAGCTGCTGCCCCGCGAGCACGCCTGCTTCGCCGACATCGACGCCCTGTGGACCGCCCGGCAGCCGGCCGTGGTTCGCCTCGCCAGTCAGGTCGCGGCGCGCCATTCCGACCCGGATGTCCTGACCGCAGCCCTCGCAGCCGACCTGCAGGCCCCGCTCGTCACCCTGACCGTCACCCTTGCCGCCCAGTCCCTCGGCCCGGTCCGTGGGCTGCTCGAGGAAGCGGCGCAGATGGCGGTCGACGCATCCGGGGACACCCTCGGCATCGTCGCCCGCGTCGACCAGGCGCCCGCCGGCCTCGCAGGGTTGGCAGCAGCGCAGATCGCCGAACTCGCCTACGGCACGGTCGACTCGTCCGCCGGGCTGTACACCCAGGCCGCCGCGAGGGCCGCGGGGATCACGCAGGCGCGGCTCGGTGAGCAGATCGGCCTCGGCAGGATGTACGGCGACACGGCGGGTAAGCGGATCGCCCGGCTCGCCTCCCCCGCCGACGTGGGCCGCCCGGGCTGCTCGGCCGCTGGCATGTTCTGGCGGACCCCGAGCATGCTCCACTCGGCGGCCCGGGCGGCGACGATCGGGCTGGTCAACACGCTCCGGGTCGCGGCGATGGCCCAGTACAACGACCTGGAACGCCGAGCCCTGTCGTGATCTTCAAGCAGTGGGTGTCGGTCATCGACGAACGCACCACCGACAACTGCCTCGACGCTGACGGCCAGGTCCAGCCCGTAGACCGGCCGTTCGACTGCCTCTACGGTTCCTTCGATGAGCCTCCCGCGCATTCCGGCTGCCGAGCTCAAGTCGTGGAATGGCTCGAGGACATGCCGACCGGGCCGACGGGCGACAACCCGGGTGCGGCCAACCCGACCTACCCGGATGAGATTCCCCCACCTGCTGTGCCGCTGCCTGACGCCCCGCGAGTGATCCCGCTGCCCCGGTTCGAGGTCGTCGCGGCGCCGGTCCTCGCGGGCCTGTCACCGGCACGCAGGCTGCTGGTGGCGCAGCGGGTCGACTCGGCGCAGGGCGACTTCGGCGCACTGCCGGTGTGGCTGCAACGGGCGATCATCGCCGCCGAGCTGGCACTGGCTGAACGGCAGGCGCGGGACGCGCGGCGGCGCCGGTCGTACGCGCTGCCCGTATCGGCAGGAGCAAGCCGCAGGGGCGAGAACTAGTCCGACCCGTAGGCGAAGCGCGTCGAGTTCGGCGCCGGTGCGCTGACGATCGGCACGAGCCGCGCCTCGGACCGCACGGTCACGACCGCTGCCGCCCCGAGACGGATCTCTGTCTCGGGCCCGCTCAGTTCCCAGCACAATCCGTCCGGGATCGGGACGGAGAAGAACCGCTCGCGTTCCGCCTGCCCCACGTCGACCAGCTTGTCCATCGCCGCGGCTATCTGATCCGGCCGATCGGGCTGGCCGGCCCCGGTCGCGCCGGCCAGCCCGGCAGCGGCCCACGGCTGCGGAAGCGTGCCATCACCCACCCGGAGCGTGTCGGGCGGACTGAGCAGCAGCACTGGGCTCACGTGCAGTGCCCGGGCGAGGGCGCACAAGTCCTCCACCGTGATGCGACGCTCGCCTCTTTCGAGCCGTGACAGTCCCGTGTTCCCGATGGGGGTGCCCTGCTCGGCGAGACGCTCGGCGTGCTGCTGCTGGTTAAGGCCGCGTTCCTTGCGCCAGTGGCGTACGCGCTCGGCTACGGCGACTGAGGGACTCCCGCCGGCTTCAGTTTGCGCCACGGCGCGATTGTCCCACGAGCCCAGGTAAGACGGCCAGCGGCCACGCACGGCCTGTATCACGCGGCTTCCGGTGATCGTAAACCTCGACGGACCAGCGACCGGACGCACCAACACGGGGCGGACGGCAGACCGCGAGGACGACACATGGCAACCAGCACGGACGACACCTCAACCGGCAGCACCGGGACCAGCACCACCGGGACCGCGGACAGTGGCGGCAGCCTCCTCGAAGCCGACGCCGACAACCTCGACGACGCCAGCAGCAGCAGCGACGACGCGGACGCCGGCAAAGGTGAGGGGAACGGCCCGCAGGTCGACGTGGACAAACTCACCGCCGACGTCGAGGCCCGCCTCGACAAGCGCCTCGAGTCCCTGTTCGACCGGCGGATCAACGCCGTCCTGAAGGAGATTCGCAAGGGCCAGCCCGCCGCCGACAGCGGCAAGACTGACCAGGGCGACACCCCGAAGGGCAGCGCGCCAGCCGTCGACCCGAACCTGCCACGAGCTGCACGCCTCGCCTACCGCGAGTACGTGGGCGACGAGGTCCGCTTCATCTCCACCGAGGAGCGGGCACACGCCACCGAACTCGCCAACGCCCTCATCGGCGACATGGCGCGGCGCGGACAGCTCGATGACGAGGACCAGGCCGGACGTCAGGTAGCCCAGCAGGTAGCGAAGCAGATCAAGGGGTTGCGGGCGCACTACGAGGCCCGTACGACGGCGGCGCTGCGCAAGCGGGGTCTGCTGCGTGAGGACAGCCGTCCAGGCCAGCCAATACCGGGAGGTTCCGGGACTGGTGGGGTCACCGCGCAGACGTCGTACGAGCGCGGCGCCCAGCTCGCCCGGGACCGTGCCGCTGCCCGCACCCCGGCCAGGACGGCACCCGCCGCACCGTTCGACCAGGCCGCCGGGCAGCGAATCCTCAACGCCCAACGCACCAACGCCTAGCACCACCCACCTGTAGCGCCCGGAGCGCAGACGAGCCGGAAGGCCACCCACCGTGTCTGTCCTGAACCAGGCCCCGTACGGGCCGCTGCAGCCCTTCGCACCCCAGCCGGGCGGTTCCGGTGGTTTCCAGCCCGGAGTCGTCCGCCAAGGCCCCGCGTTCCACCTCACCGCCTCGTTCCTCGCGTCGCAGAACATCACCCTCAAGCGGGTCGGTGTGACGATTGACGCGAGCCTCGTCCCCGCCGACCCGGCGAACTACAACCGCAAGATCGTCAAGGCCGGCACGCTGCTGACCCGGGTCACCGCGACCGGCAAGGTCGGCGTCTACTCCGCCGCCGCGACAGACGGCCGGCAGACCATCACCCCCGACTCCGGCTACCTCATGGAGTCCGTCGACGTGTTCTACGGCGACGTCATCGCCGGGGTCATGCTCGGCGGCTCGGTGCTGTCCGCCCGCGTCTACCCGACCCCCGACGGCCCGACGACTTCGGCCCTCGCCGGCCGGATCATCTTCCAGTAGAAGGGGCGAACTAGACATGGCGCTCTACGAGCTCGACGAGTTCCAGGGACCACAGTTCCTCGGCTTCGTCCGCAACCTCCCGACCCCCTACCCGTTCCTCGGCGAGACGTGGCTGCCGAACCAGCCGACGTTCGACCTGTCCTTCGACTACATCCTCGGCGCCTACAACCGGCCGGTTATGGCGACAGTCATGGGCTGGGACGCCGAGGCACCGATCGCCGGCCGCATCCCGTTCGGCCCGAAGGTCACCGGCGAGCTGCCTCCGGTCAAGCGGAAGTCGCGCATCTCCGAGAAGGAGATCATCCGGTTCTTGACGCCGCGGGCCGGCATCCCCGACCTGCAGAACGCGATCAACTCGGTGTACGACCTGTCGGCCCAGCTGGTCGAGTCGGTCCAGGCCCGGGTCGAGTGGCTGCGGATGCAGGCACTGTCGGAGCTGACGATGGTCGTCAACGAGGGCGGCGCCGTCTTCAACTTCGACTTCGGCAAGACCCCCGGCCTGTTCTACGACCTGGTCGCAGGCGTCGACGGCGCCGGCGTGCCGATCACGAACGCGACGACGGTCGGCGGCGCTGCCGGTGGCCCGCTCGACGGTTCGGGTGGCGCCGCGAACCCGGCGACGCCGGTCCAGTTCCTGCAGTCGATCTCCAACCGGATGCAGTTCACCTACGGCTTCCGGCCGGTGGAGCTGGTCGCCTCCCGCAAGGTGCTGTTCATGCTGCTCAACGACCCGTCCATCCGCCAGCTCATCCGCGGCAGCAACGCCCCGGCGGCGATCCTCGCCCGCGCCGAACTCGACACCCTGTTCGCCCTCTACGACCTGCCGCAGCTCACCGTCTACGACGCGTCAGCCAACCAGGAGAACGCCGACGGCAGCCTCAGCCAGATCAGGATGATGGCCGAGAACAAGTGCTTCCTGCTGCCCCCGGCTGAGATCGAGCTGGGGCAGACGCTGTGGGGACCGACAGCCGAGTCGCGGGTGCTGCTCGGCACCGGCCTGGCGGGGCAGGCACCGGGGGTGTTCGCGTCGACCTATGTGACGACCGATCCGCCGTCGGAGTGGGTGAAGGCGGCAGCGACCGCGTTCCCGACACTGCCAGGGGCGAACCTGCTCGCCTCCGCGAAGCTTTATTAGCAGCTCGTCTGGCCGGCGGTGGTGATCCTGCCGCCGGCCAGGCTGCCAGGTCCACAGACCTCCGGGTGAGAGGCGGCGACGATGCCCCGCGCATGGCTCCGCGACGAACCCCGCATCCTCTACCCGTCTACCGGCCGCCCCCCGGTCAACCTGGCCCCGGTCGCGGGTGGGCCGCAGCCCGCCAACCCGGCGCCGGCTGGCTGGGCCGCCCTCGACGGTGACATCACCCGCGGCGGGTTGCCGTACCGCCCCGACGGTGAGCTGGTCAACCTCATCACCCCCGAGTCGGTCGAGCCGCACACCGTCCTCACCGTCCTGCACCGCACCCTGACCGGGTACAACGACCTGACCGGCGACCCGACGTTCACGTGGACGCCGACCTTCACCGGCCCCGGCCTGCGTTCGGACACGTCCCGCGACTGGGACCGCGCCGCCGGGGTCACCGTGCTGACGACAGTCGCCACCTTCGACGACACCGGCGGCACGCAGATCACCGAAGCCGACGTGGTAACCGACTCGAGCGGCGCCGAATGGCGGATCACCAAGGTCGACCAGCCCGCCGGCGGCAGACTCGCGCTCACGTTGCAGCGCCCAGAGGGGCAGTAGTGCCGATCGTTGCCCGCGGCCTCGACGCGTGGATCACCGGCTTCGAGGACCTGCCGCTGCGTGCCGAGGTCGCCGTCGAAGAAGAGTGGCGCCTCGCGGCCGGGCTGTTCGTCGAACAAGTCCGGGCACGGGTCCACGTCCTGACCGGGGCGCTCAAAGCCTCCGGCCATGTCCTGCCACCCACGTTCGCCCCCGGCATCGTGGAGCAAGCCGTCATGTTCGTAGGCCGCCTTGAAGCCCTGTCGGGCAGCCCGCGGGTATCGCGCAACGGCAAGACATATGTGCCGGGGCAGTACGGCATCTACGAGCAGGGCCGCGGCGGGGAGCACGCGTTCCTCACCCGCGCCTACGAGGAGGGCGGCCGGGAACTGTTCCTGTCCGCCCTGCATGAGGCGTTCGGCCGGCTGGCAGCGTCGTGGAGGTAGCCCCCGCCGCCCGCCGCTACCTGCTGGGCCAGGCTCCGGTGACTGGCTATGTGCAGCAGCGGGTGTACGTCGAACGGTTGGGTGCCCAGCTGGATGGCACCGGCCAGTCGGCGGTCGTCGTCCGCGCCGCCGGCGGCTGGGCCGCACCGGACGCGGTGGGGACCGCCGAATATCCGGTGCTGCAGGTCGAGTGCTATTCGGACGTGACCCGTGACCCGTCGGGCAAGCCGGCCGGCACGTGGGACAACCTGACGCGGGCGTGGGCGATCTACCGGACGGTCAACCCGCTGCTGCACGGCCTCGCCTCCCGCGGCGTCACCTGGGGCGGTACGTCGGGGCTGAGGGTCGTGACGTGCGTCCGCCGGTCCGAGCCGATGCAGGCCGACAGCAGCTCACCCGGCCGGGGCAACCTCGGCGACCTGGGGGTCGTGTCGGTGTCCTACAACCTTGAGGTGCTGCACTGATGCCTCCGTACCGCCCGCTCGAGCAGCGGTTCTGGGAGAAGGTCAGCAAATCCGACGACGGATGCTGGCTCTGGACCGGTTCGCACTCCGACTTCGGCCACGGAACGATCAACGCTGGCCGGTCAGTCAAGATGCTTCGCGCCCACCGGGTCTCCTGGGAACTTCACCACGGCGCTGTCCCTGACGGGCTGTGCGTTCTTCATCGATGCGACGTGCCTGGCTGCGTGCGCCCGGAGCACCTGTTCCTAGGGACCAAGCGCGATAACACGGCCGACATGTGGGCGAAGGGTAGGCACGTCGCCCCCCCGCTGAAGCGCGGCGAGGACGGCGCGCGCACCAAGTTGTCGGCGCAGCACGTACTTGAGATTCGTGCGGCCCGAGGATTAGAGAGCAACGCAGCACTGGCGAGGCGGTACGGAGTAGCCGACTGCACGATTAGTGCAATACATAGGCGGAGACTGTGGGCGCACCTATGAGGATCCTGCTCCGCGCCGGCTTCGACTCATATTCCGGATTCGGCCGTGACGCGACAGACCTGGCGGTCAACCTGTCCCGCCACGACGACGTGCAGGTCGTCCCGTGGCCGATCGAACTGCTCCCCGGACTGCCCCGCAACTTCACCGACCTGCTGACCCAGGACCCCCGCGGCGGGACGGCCGGCACCCCGTTCGACGTGGCGGTCTGCTTCTCCGACCCGTGGCGCCTCGACCCCACCGTCTGGGCCGACCTGGCACCGAAGGCGGTCGGCTACACCATGTGGGAAGCGGACCGCATCCTCCCGGACGACATGCTGCCCGACCCGTCGACGCAGGCCCCTGGCGCGCCGTGGACGCCCTCAGCGCCCGACCGGTGGTACTCGTCCACCCCCGACCCGGAAGTGGGCCGCAGGCGGGCCCTGGATCTGCTGGTCGTGACCTGCCCGATGAACGTCGACGCGTTCGACCACCTCGACCCCCATGTCCCCAAGGCGGTCGTGCCGTGCGGCATCGACCCCAACATCTGGGAGTTCCGCGACCGGGCGGTCCCGCAGTGCCGCTACCCGGGGCCGGTCCGGTTCGGCGTCATCGGCCAGTTCGTCCCCCGCAAAGCCATCTTCACCCTGCTCGAGGTGTGGCGCGACCTGAAAGCCAGCCACCCCGGCTTCGACGCGACCCTTGACGTGAAGGACTCGGGTGTCCGGCTGCACCCGCTCGTCGCCGACGCGTACGGGCCGGGGCTGACGATCCACCACGGCACCTGGGACCATCCCACCCTCGCCGACTTCTACCACCACTGCGACGCCGTCGTGTCGGTGTCGCGCGGTGAAGGCAACGACAAGCCGCTGATGGAGGGCATGGCGACGGGTTGCGCGGCGATCGGCACTGACTGGTCGGCGCATCAGAACTACCTCACGCCGGACGTGGGCTGGCCGCTTCCCGGCAGGCTGACCCAAGCCAACCCGGCCAAGCCGACCCTCGACTTCGAGGTCGACCGCGACCAGCTAGCCGCGACGCTGCTGGAGGTCGCCGCCGACCAGGGCGAGTGTGCCCGCCGTGGTGCGAACGCCGCCGGGGCGATTCAGGACTTCGCGTGGAGGCCGATCACCCGCCGGTTCCTCGACGAGCTCGAGCAGGTGTGCGACCAGTGAGCCGTCCCAACCCTGCGCAGCGGGAAGCGTGCGACCAGATCGGTCGGCTGCTGCAGGAACTAGCCGGGCAGCTCGGACCCCGAGAAAGCGACCCCGACGACTACGGCGCTGACCTTGACGTCGAGGAGATGGCCCGCCTCGCAGCGGTGACTAACCCGGCGCTGACCGAATGGGTCGTCCTCATGCAGTGGGTCGACATGGACTCAGGCGAGGCGTTCCAGACCCGGGTCAACCTGCCCGAGATGCTGACGACCCACATCCAGGGCCTGCTCATGTCGTGGGTCGACTGATGACCGCCTCGACGGACCTGCGGTGCCCGATCGGCGGGCTGCTCGCGAAAGTCACCGGCCACCGGCCGCTGCACATCACCGACGGCAACCTGATCGAACTGGCGTGCCGCGATTGCCGGCGCAAGCTCGGCGCCCGGCAGGTACTCCACCGGTTCAATGTGGCGGGCCAGCTTGTCGAGTCCGTCGTCCTCCACGACGAGTAAGACCCCCCGCCCTGCCGCCCCCGGCCGCCGCGGGCCCCGCAGGCGACGCTCGACCGTAGACCGGCCCCGATCGGCACCCCACCCGCAGAGCCCACCAGGGCTTCACCGGAAAGCAGGGCAGCCGCATGGGCGCCAACACCTACGAAGCCTTTTCGATCACCCACGCCCAGCTCATGGACCGGCAGACCGCGTTCGACGCCGTCGTATCCAACGCCGCAGCCGACCCCCTCGACATCTACGGCGTCTCCCAAGGCAGCCTCAACCCGGCGATGGGTGAGGCGCAGAACGAAGGCGACGACGTCGAGCTGTCGTACTGGAGCTGGTTGAACCACTGCGAGGTGCAGGTCGACTCCGGGTACGTCAGCTTCCCGCTGCTCTCGTCCATCACCGGCCGGCCGATCTCATCTTCCGGTGCCGCACCTAACCAGTTGTTCGGCATGGACCTGTACCACGAGTCGGGGGTCAACCTCGCACCCTGGCCGATCCTGATCCGCATGCCGTCGAAGGACACCTCCGGCCTGGTCCGGACCCTCGACTTCGGGTTGTACCGGGTCACCTGGCAGCCGATCACCGTCACCGGCCCCCAGTACAAGCAGGGCGTCAAGTGCAACATGCGCGGCCGGGCGACCTACTCGACGGTCGACGAGCTCGGCAATCCGTTCCCCGACGGCAAGAAGCGGATCGGCCGCATGATCTCCCGCTCGGCCGTCTAACCCCCACCCGACCTTCTGAGAGGTAGAGCGCCATGAGCGCCGAAGCAACCACCGCCCCCCCGGCAGACACGCCGCAGGTATCGGCCGATCTCGACACGATCCTCGCCGACCCGTCCCACTTCACCGTCCCCGACGAGACCGGCCAGCCGATCCCGGTCGTCCTGCGCCGACTCAAAAGCCGCGAGTTCTTCGCTCTCTTGCGGGTCTTCACCGGCCAGTTCGGCGGCTTCCTCCAACGTCAGCAGTGGGCGGGCACACCCGAAGAGGTCGGCGCCCAGGTCGTCGGGATGCTCATCGCCATGCTCCCCGAAGTCGACGGCGAGTTCCTCGCGTTTATCCGCCTGGTACTCGACCCCGCAGACCAGGCCGACGCCACCCGCCTCACTGCCGCGTTGGACAACCCGGAGGTCGAAGTCCTCATCGACCTGGCCGAACACCTCGCCGTCGCCGAAAAGGACGACGTGGTGAGCCTCACGGGAAAAGCGACAGCCGCCTTCCGGCGGATGCAGAGCCTCTACCAGACGAAGAAGACCCCGCCGCCGGCCGCTGGGCCGAGCAGCCCTTCGCCAGCACCTTCGACCTGATCTCAGCCGCCTACGGATGGACCGATGAGGTGATCCTCAACTTGACGCTCGCCCGCATCAAGCAGGTCCGGGACATCGTCAGCCGCCGGCAGGCCGAGGAGTTCGACCGGCATCTGCAGGTCGAGGAAGTCAAGCTCCGGCATCTCGTCGGCGCTGTGTATGCCGCGGCGGGTAACGAGCAGGCCGGTGAGGCGGCCGATGCGGTGCGGCTCCGTGGGGAGCGGTCGTCGGAGTCGCGGGCGAAGCAGGTCGGGAAGCTGGTTGAGGGTGAGAAGGCGCCGGACTGGCTGCCGTCCGCCGGGCCGTTCGAGCAGGCCGTCGCCGGGTCCGTCCGGTGACGACACCGGGGATTGGTACCGGCGGCACCGCCGGCGCAGCGGTGTTCACGGCAGCTGCAAACTTCGCTCCGCTGATCGCCGAGTCCCGTGGTGCCGCCGAGTCCCTGACCGGGCTGCGTGGCGGGCTGCGGGAAACGTCGGTCGCGCTCGACCAGACCGAGAAGGCCGCGACGACCGTCGGCCGGACCATGGCCGGCCTGCGGACCGCAACGGCGGAGACCGCAGCCGGGAACAGCCGTCTAGCCACGTCGAGCCTTGAGGTCGCCGGCGCATTGGACAAGGTCGCGGCAGCGGCGGCGAAGTACGGCGACGCCCTCGCCTTGATCCGCCGTGCCCAGTCCGAGGCCGGCGCGGGTACGGACCGGCTGGTAAGCCAGAACGCGCAACTCGACCGCTCTCTCAGCGCGATCGGCAAGTCGGGTGTGGCGGCCCGCGACGGGCTGGTGCAAGTCGAGGGGTCGGCGAACAGTGCCCGTGAGGCGATGGCCGTTGTCGGTGCGCAGGCCGACCGGACCGCTGCCCAGCTCCGCGCTGTCGGGACTGCGGCGGCAGAGGAAAGCCGGGGCGTCGCAGCGATGGGTGCCGGGAACCAAGCCGCTCAACGGGAGCTGGCCGCGACCGGCGCTGCGTCGACCACTATGGGCCGGGACGTTGCCGCAGGGTCGGCAGTGGCGGGATCGGGGGTCCGCACGACGGGCGCGGCTGCCGCAGAGGCTGAGAGCAAGGCCACGAGCCTAGGCAGCAAGTTCAGCCAGGTCGGGAAAGGCATGTCTGACACAGGCGGGATGCTGATCTCCAAGGTTCAGAACCCGCTACTCGCGACGGGCGCGGCCGCCTACGTGACCATCAAGGCGTACTCCAGCTACCAGACGGCGCTGACCCAGCTCGGGACCGAAGCGGGGATGACGCAGGGTGAGATCAAGCAGGTCGGCGACCAGTTCCTGACGATGGGTAGCCAGACGGGTCAGTCGGCTGATGTTCTCGCCAAGTCGTTCTTCAGCATCCAGTCCGCGATGGGTGCCACTCTCGACCCGGCGACGCGGGTTCAGACCGAGATGGACGTGCTCAGCGCGGCCGCGAAGGGCGCGGCGATCGACAACAGCAGCATGGCTGACACGACCAACGCCCTCGTCGGCGTGATGACGTCGAACCTCATCCCCGGCGCCAACAACGCGGGCGACGCCATGAGCAAGATGATCGCCGTCGTCGGCACCGGCAACGCGCACCTCATCGACTTCGTACATGCACTGAAGTCGGGGCTTACGCCTGAAATGGCAACCCTGGGGGTGTCGTTCGCGGACGCCGGCGCGATCATGGCCCGCTGGGCCGACCTCGGCACGCCGATGGAGATGACGGGCAACCGGCTGAAGACGATGGTCGGGCAGCTCGTGAAGCCATCCAAGGAGGGGGCGGCGGCCCTCAACGGCATCGGGATGAGCGGCACCCAGCTAGCGGAGGACATTCACAGTCACGGGCTGCTGTTCGCCTTGCAGGACTTGCGGACCAACCTGGACAAGACGTTCCCGACCGGGTCGGGGCATGCGATCTCCTTCGCGGAGCAGCAGAAGGCGCTTACCGACTTTGACCAGGCTTTGAAAGACACAAACGTCACGGGTCAGGCCGCCGCTGACAGCCGCAAGAAGTTTGTCGCCGAACTCGACAAGTCAGGCTCGGCGGCCGTTATGAGAGAGCAGGCGCTGCTTGCCATCGGCGGCAAGAGTCGCGGCGGCGCATTCCTCGTCGGTACCGTCAACCAGCTCGACGCCGAGCAGACCAAAGCCGACCTGATCAACAAGTCGGGGCCGCAGGTCCTCGACGAGGCGATGGCGAAGCGGGCGCAGGACGTCGGGCAGAAGTTCAAGGACGCTAAAGCCGAGATGCACAACGCGGCGATCGTCATCGGCGCCGACCTGGCACCGGCGTTCACCAAGCTGGCGGCAATCCTCGACAAGACGGCCCAGTTCCTTTCCCGCCATCCGGCGCTGGTCAAGGCGCTTGCTTATGCCCTCGGGGCCACCCTTGTCGCCGCGGTCGTGGGTGGGGCGCTGGGAGCGTTCCTCAAATTCGGCGCCGGCATCTTCAAAGTCGGCGAGCTGGCGGGGAAGACCATCGGGACGATCGGCAGGCTGGCAGCCAGGATGGCTGGTCTGTCACGGCTGAAGAACGGTATCGGCCTGCTCGAAGAAACCGGCAAGGTCAGCAAGGGGCAGTCGGCGTTCGACCGGGCGATGGCCGAAACCGGCGGGGTGAGCAAGAAGGAAGTCCAGGTTTCAGAGAAGGGCGCCGGCGCGGTCGAGGGCAAGCTGGCCCGCCTCGGCCGGCTGGTCGCGAGGCCGTTCAAGGCCGTCTGGAACTTCGCCTCCAGCGGCGCGTCTGCAGTCGAGGGCGCCGTCGTCAAGCTCGCGAAGCTTGTCGCCCGGCCGTTCATCGCGGTCTACCGGATGCTGATGGCCGGCGCGGATGCGGTCGCGAGCGGCATCGCCCGCCTCGGCGGCTTGGCCGCTAAGGGCGGCAGGGCGGTGTTCCGGGCGTCGCTGACCGGTGCAGAGGCCGTCGGGTCGGGCCTCAAAAGGATCGGCTCCGCAGCACTGGACGCCGGGAAGGCGGGAGCCAAAGCTGCCCTCGATCTCGGCAAGCTGGCTGCGGGCGGGATCGCGGCAGGGATCGGGAAGCTGGGTACCGCCTTCATGGCGTTCGGCCGGTCTGCGGTCGGCGCGATCCGGGCGGTGGGCGCGGCGATGCTCGCCAACCCGTGGATCCTCGTGCTGATGGCCGTCATTGCTGTGATCATCCTCGTGATCACGCACTGGAAGCAGTTCAAGGAAGCCGTTGTAGCGGTCTGGCACTTCCTGCTCGACGCGGCGAAGACCGTGTGGAAGGCCATCACCGACGCGGTCAGCGCCGCTGTGTCATGGGTCGTCGATTTCGTGAAGAAGCACTGGGACCTGCTGCTGGGCATCGTCATGGGACCGCTGGGGCTGATCCTCGGCTTCGTCATCAAGCACTGGGATGACATCAAGCGGATCGTCGGCGACGCTATCGCCTGGGTCGGTAACAAACTGCAGCAGGGCTGGGACGCGATCAAGAACGCGGTGAGCGCCGCCTGGAATGCTGTCGGGGACTTTATCCGCGGCGCGTGGGACAAGATCAAGCAGATTGTGTCCGACGCGCTCAATGCGGTGGGGAACTTTCTCAGCACACGGCTGGACAACATAAAGCAGAACTTCAGCAACGCCTGGGACGGTTTCCGTAACATTGTCAGCGACGTGTGGAACGCGATCACCGGCGCCGTCAGTGGCGCCGTAAACTCGGTGATCGGGTTTATCGACAATGTGATCGGCAAGATTCAGGGGGCCATCAACTGGGTGGGGAACCTCGCCAGCAAGATCGGTAGCCTGCCCGGCAAGGCACTCTCGTTCATTGGCCTCGCCGCCGGCGGACCCGTGCCCGGCTCGGGCGTCGGGGACACCACGCCGGCCATGCTTACCCCCGGCGAGCATGTCCTGACCACCTCCGACGTACACAACCTCGGCGGCCATGCGGGGGTGATGGCGCTGCGGACCGCCGTGTCCGGTGGGGCCGCAGCCCACGGCGACGGCCGGGGTGGGTTCGCGACCGGTGGCACGCTGGGGGGGATCAACAGCCAGATCGGGTCGGTACTGGCGCAGATCAAGATCGCCGAGCTACGTGGCGGGGTGACCGACCGGCTACGCGCCGAGCTGTCGGCGTTGCTGGCCGAGCGGAACACGGTGAGCGGCAGCGGCCACGCAGGGCGCCACAGCACCGGGCATCACCGTGTGGCCGGTGCGGCCCACCACCCGGCCCACCACCCGGCCCACCACCCGGGCCACCACCCGGCCGCACACCACCCTGGGACGGCTACACACCACCGGGGAACCGCAGCCCATCACAAGGCGGTCGCAGCCCACCACAAGGCCGTCACGGGCCATCTGCGGGCCATCCGCACCCACACGAGCACGACCGCGAAGCACACCGGCAAGACGGGAGCGAACCCGGCGCTGCTCGGCTACCTCGAGGCGACCGCGCAGGCCAACATGCGCCAGCTCGGCTACGCCGGCTACGCCGACGCGCAGCGCGGCCTCGGGCTGAAGGTCACCGGGTCGGACAACTCGGCGACGTGGCAGGCACTCAAGCGCGCCGCGTCCGGCCAGGGAGCCGGCGGCAGCGGCGGCGGCGGTAGCAGTTCGGGGATGTCAACGACGGACAACCTGCTGACCCGGATCGCGACCTACTGCCAGGCGATCGTCACCGCCATGCACATGCACGGCGCCGCACAGAACCTGCTAGCCGGCACCACCCCCCTCGGCGGGCAGACCATCGGCTCCGGCGGTGGGATCGCCAACTACGGGGTGCAGGCCCTCGGCGTGTCGCCGTGGATGGGCGGCTCCGGGCTCGCCGCGTTCGCCCACTCCGGGACCACCATCACCGGGCCCGTCACATCCACCATCAACGTCACGACCAACGTCAACAACCCGGTGCCGCAGACCGCTGCGGAGACGAACGCGGCGACGATGCAGCGCATCGCAGCCCTCGGCCTGATCCCCGGAGCCTGACATGGCAGCACCCACCGTCACCACCGACGAGCTGTTCACCGCCGACGGGGTCGCGCTCAACACCTACGCCTGGAATGTGACCAACCGGGGCGGGCGCTGGTCGCTACCCGCCATCCGAACCGGCAACAACAAGTCCGGCGGCAGGCACGGCTACATCTGGACCGCCCGCAAGGTCCACGACGCCGGGGCGATCGTCCTGTCGATGTGGGTGCAGGGCTCCAACCCCGACGGCAGCATGCCCGCCGACCTGAACATGCGCCGCCAGGTGAGGGCCAACGCCGACGCCCTCGCCCGCACCTTCGCGAAGCGGTACAGCCTGATCCACCTGGTGCAGACCGAGGCGGACGGGTCGCAGCGGGAGTGCTACGCCGAAGTCATCGCCGGGGTCAACTTCACGACGATGGGGCTGGGCGCACGGGCCGAGTTCGCCGTCGAGCTGGTCATCCCCGCCGTGTTCTGGCAGGACGTGGCGCAGGTGACCGAATCGTTCCCGGTGCCGGCGTCGGGGACGATCCTCACCCTCGACGCGTTCGCCGCTGCGACGGCACCGCTCGAGGACTTGCTGTTCACGCTGAACGGGCCGGGGGCGTCGCCTCAGCTGACCGACCCAGCGTCGGGGGCGACGGTGCAGTACGGCGGCACGCTGGCCGCGGGGCAGGCGTGGACTGTCGACTCCGGGTCGTGGCTGTCGTCGGTGTCCGGGTCGAACGTGATCGGCCAGACAGTGCATTCGGGGGCGGACAGGTTGCTGCCGCTCGCACCGCAGGTCGGTGGCCCCCAGGTGCAGGTGTCGGGCTCGGGTTTCACGGGGGCGACGTCGCTGACTGTCGCGGGGCGCCGCAAGTACTACGGGGCCTGAGGTAAGACGCCTCGCCGTTGGCATGGCTGCCCGGCAGGCTTCGGCTTCCTAGCGTTCTCGCTGACGCCCAAGCGAGGAGAACGCCATGGCAGCCCCCCCGATCCAGGTCCCCGACGGCAAGCACGTCGTCATCACCGGGCCGGTGTCCGGCAGCGTCGAGGTCGACGGCCGGTCCTACGACGTGAGTCCGCCGCACGTCTTCGTCGACAGCCATGAGGAAGCCCTCGCCGTCGCCGCTGCCACCTCCGACCTGCACCGCGACCAGTTCCCCGGCCACTACGCCGCCCCTGCCGCCGACCAGCCTGCGGAGGTCTGAGCATGGCCGCCCTTGCCGTTGCTGAGGCGAACCGCGTACTCGGCGCCATGTTCTCCGGGACGCCGTACACCGCCCCGGCGGCGCACAGCCTGAGCCTGCACACCGCCGACCCCGGCACGTCGGACACCCCGACGTCTGAGGTGTCGACTGGTGGCTACGCCCGGCAGTCGATCGTGTTCGGCACCCCGTCCGCCGGGTCGGTCGCGAACACAAACGTGATCACTTTCCCGAACCTGCCGGCGACGACCAGCGCCTACTTGGTCGGCTGGAACGCCGCCGCCGGTTCCGGTACCCCGCAGATGAAGGGCCCACTGTCGCCGTCGGTCACCACGTCGGCGGGGCAGTCGATCACCTTCGCGGCGGGCGCCGCCTCGGCGTCAGACGTCTAGATGACTGATCCGGGGCTGGTGAACCAGACCGACGGGGCGCAGCGGTCCCCGGTTGTGCTGTCCGATGACGGCCGGCACTACGTGTGCGCCCTCGACCAGGCCGTGATCCCCGACGGGGCGCATGTGCAGGCCGACTACGATCCGGCCAACCTGCTGGTCGGGGTCCGGGCCGATACCGACCCGGTCGGCCCTGGCGACACCGTCACCCACTCGTGCGGCACCCTCGCCACGGTTCCGGGAGGCTGAGTCCGACGGCTGAGACATTTGAGGTCACCACGGGAACGGTCCAGTTCATCGCGGCAACAGCGAAGACCGCCGTCGAGCTTGCCGCACCGTCCACTCAGCCATGCCGACTCACCGCCGTGGACGTGTCTTTCGACGGGTCCGCGTCGGGCAACAACGCGAAGGTCGAGCTGGTCCGCTACACCGCTACCGGGACCGGGACCGTCTACGCCCCGCTCCGCGGCAACGGTGAGGCGCAGAACAAGGCGAGCCTGCTGACTGCGAAGGTCAACGACACAGCCGAGCCGGCCGGCGGCACGGTGATCCGTACCTGGTACGTCCCGCTGTCGGGCCTGCTGCCTTACCTGCTCCCCCTCGGCCGTGAGCTGTACGTCCCGGTGTCGTCGTGGCTCGGGGTGCGTGTCACGAGCCCCGTCGCGATCAACGGTGCGGTCAACCTCGAGTACGAGGAGTAGAGAAGCGTGCCCTACGACCTGAGCAAGACGACGCTGACCACGATCCTCAACGACATCGACCGGCGGGTCACCGCACTGACGCCGATCTCAGCGGCTGCCCCGGCATCGGTACATCCCGCGCCGGCGGCCCCTGCTCCCGTGGTCACCCCTGCGCCTGCGTCACCCGCTGCAAGCGCCAAGCCGCTCGTCGGCTGGTCCGGCGCGGCGATCTTCGGTGTAGTGCCCCACGTCGTCGGCGCGTGGATGAACCGCGCCACCTGGGACGACGTGGCCGGCGCCCGCTGGCTGTCCTACAGCGACCCCCTGAAGGCGTTCGTCGCCGCTCACCCTGACGGCATCGCCGACGTCGGTGTTCCGCTGATTCCCCACGACTCGCCGCCGGCCGGCTGGAACACGCTGCTCGCCGAAGGCGCCAGCGGCACCCGCGACGACGCCTACCGCGGCCTCGGTGCGGGTCTCGCCGCAGTCGGCCCGGCCACGGTGTCCGCCCGGCTGTGGTGGGAGTTCAACATCGGCGGCGACGCGGCCAACATCGACCGTGCCGCGTTCGTGAAGTGCTGGCAGCGCGCCGCCCCGCTCATCCGTGCCGGGTTCGCCGCAGCCGCCCCCACGAAGAAGCTGCTGCTCACGTGGTGCCCCAACAGCGACGGAGCCCCCATCGAGCCGTTCTGGCCCGGCGCCCAGCACGTAGATGTCGTCGGCCTCGACGCCTACGCCTCCAAGTGGGGCACCGCCGTCCCGTCGAAGGCTGACGTGCTCGCGCTCGTGCAGTCCCAGCTCGACCGGACCACCGCGTTCGCGAAAAGCGTGGGCAAGCCGGTCGCGCTCGGCGAGTGGGGCAACATGACCGTCAAGCAGCCGGGACCGGCCGACAGTCAGGGCCTTGGCGACTGTCCCGAATACATCGACCTGATCTTCGAGTGGGCCACGAAGGTCGGCGCCCTCTACCTGTCCTACTTCAACATCAACGCCGCGGGCGGCATCACCTTCGACCAAACGCCCAACTCGCTCGCCCGGTTCCAGGCCCGCGCCGCAGCCCTGGCCTAGCCCGGCGTCGAGTTCGAGGAGTAGGACGGGAGAGACGGCGTGCCCTTCGGCCCGAACCTGCTGTCCAACCCAGGTGCCGAGGTCGACGTCTCGGGTTGGACCAGCACCAACTGCACCATCGCTCGGGTCACCACCCCGGTCCACTCCGGCGTGGGGGCGTTCCGGCTCACGGCAACAGCCGCAGGTGACATCCACTTGACGTCTGCCGTGAACATCCGTGTGACACCGGGCCAGGCCGTGCAGATCTCGGCATGGGCGCGCACAGCCGCAACCGCCCGTTACTGGCAGATACAGATCGACTGGTACGACGCCGCTGTGACGACTTACCTGTCAACGTCGGGCGGCGGCGGTCCCGGCGAGTCGACCGCCTACCAGCAGGCCACCGGCATCTACACCGCGCCAGCCAGGGCGGGGGTCGGCATCTTTGGCGTCGTGTGGACCTCAACCGTAGTTGGTGAGATTCACTACACCGACGATGTTTTTCTGGGTGTGCAAGTAGCCCCGACCGTCTACGCGTCGCCGGTGCCTGTCCTGACGGCGGCGACTCGGTGAGCCGGTTCGGTCGGTCCTTCCCGATCCAGCCCCGGCTGGTCCGCACCCTCGCCGCACCCGTCGTCGCGGCGACGATGGCTGCGGCCGCCGGCTTCGGTGGCACCCCGACGGCTACGCCTGCCGGTTCGGCGACGATGGCCGGAGCTGCCGGTTTCGGCGGGACCGGTTCCTACGCGGCTACGGCGGCCATGGGCGCGGTGGCCAGTTTCGGCGGGACTGCTGCTACGACGCCTACCGCGGCCGGGACAATGGCCGGAGCGGCGTCCTTCGGTGGTACTTCGACGGCCACCGCGACCGGCACTGGGGGCCTCACCGGAGTCGCCACCTTCGGCGGGGCAGGGTCGTATGCGGCTGCCGGAACGATGGCCGGCGTCGCGAGCTTCACGAGTACCACTCCGATCGCGGGCAGCAGCGGGCAGATGGGGGCTGTCGGCACGTTCGGCGGCACGCCGTCGCCGGGCGCCCCCGTGTCGATGGCTGGGGTTGCCAGCTTCGGCGGGGCGGGGTCCTACGCCGTGTCGGCGACGATGGCCGGCGCTGGCGGCTTCGGCGGGATCGCGACCCCTACGCCGACCGCAACGGCGACGATGGCCGGGGTCGCGTCGTTCACCGGAGCCGTCACCGGACCGCCCACGGCAGTCGCCACCATGGCCGCAGTCGCCTCGCTTGCTAGCACTCCCGGCGTGGGCGCGCCCGCCGCCATGGCAGGCGCCGGCGCGTTCGGTGCCCCGCAGCCCGGCGTCGGCTCACCTGCCACCCTGGCAGCGGTTGCGGGCTTCGGCGGCACAGGTGCGCTCAACCCGTCCGGCGCCGCCCTCATGGCCGCCCAGGCAGCCCTGACCGTCACCGGGACACTCAACCCCTATGCGGGCAGCGGCCTGATCGCCACCGCCCAGTTCGGTGCCCTCACCCCCGCGCCGATGACCCCGCCGTTCGACCTGCAGCTCCGAGCCCTCGACGGCCCCGGCGGCGGCCCCGGGACGATCCTGCCCGACGCGCACATCGAGTTCGTCGACAACTTCTGCGACGTCGGCTCGATCAAGGTCGACTACCCCCGCACCGGCCTCAACGCCGGCTGGCTCGTCGACCAGGCCGGTTTCTGCCTGTTCTCCCAAGGCGCCGAACTACCCAACAGCCGCTGGTACGTCGAGGACGGCACCGGCGACGACGCCCAAGACGACCTCGGCGGCGGCGGGGCCGACAGCTATGCTGGGCAGAACCTCGTCGGCCTGTTCTCCCAGGGAATCGTCTACCCGGCTGGTTGGCCGTCGGTTACGAACCCGAGCTCGCACAGCTTCACCGGCGCCACCATCGGCACGATCATGCGGACACTCGTGCAGCGGGCGCAGGCCCGCGGTGCGCTGACCGGCATCACCGTCTCATCCTTCACCGACACCGCCGACTCGAACGGCCAGCCGTGGGCCTTCGGCATGACCGTCACCTACGACGCGGGCACGAACCTGCTGCAGGTGCTGCAGAACGCCTACGCGCAGGGCGTCGTCGAGTTCCAGACCGTGGGCCGCAGCCTGCGGATGTACAACCCCGGCACCCTGTCCACGGACCGGACGACCGGGGCGCAACCGGCGATCCTGCGCCGCGGCCGGGACGTCACCGGCGCCGGCCGGCAACGCTCGTCCCGGTCGATGATGACAACGGTCCTCATCGAAGGTGACCAGACGTCGATGGTCGAGATCGTCGACCCGAAAGCCTCGGGGCCGCTCGGCCGCCGCGAGGGTTACGTCGCCCAGTCGGGTGTGACCGACACGGGGACGCTGCGGGTCATCGGCCAGTCGACGTTGGGGCAGAAGAACGGGCCCCGGACGCAGCGCACCTTCGGCCTCGACCTGTCCGCCGGCGGCCCACGCCCCTGGGTTGACTACCTCGTCGGCGACTACCTATGGGCTGACGTCGGCAACCAGCTGGAGAAGCTGCGGGTCGTGTCGCTCAACGCGACGAAAGACCCCGACGGGATGGTCATCGCCACCGTCGTCCTCAACGACCGGTTCCTCGAGCTTGATGTGCTGCTGGCCCGGCGGGTGTCGGGCATCTCGGGTGGCAGTTCGGGGATCGCGAGTGTGGCGCCGCTGAACAGCACCACCCCGGACCGCCTCGCCCCCGCGGTCCCTGCCGGTTTGGGGGCGACGTCGACGGCGTTCGTGTCCCCCGATGGGATCACCCAGGCCCAGCTGACCGCGTCGTGGGCGGCGGTGACGACGAACGCGGACGGCACGGCCTGCACCGACCTGGATCACTACGAGGTGCAGGCGACGGTCGGCGGGCAGGTGCTGAACCTGGGCAGCACCACGACGGCCACCCTGTCGTACTCGCCGGTCCGGCCGGGGCTGAATGTGGCGGTCCGGGTCCGGGCGGTGGACCAGAACGGCAACCGGTCCCCGTTCTGCTCGGACTACACGCTGACCGCCGGGTCGGACGTGACCCCGCCCCCCGTCCCGTCAACACCCACGGTGGTGGCGATGCTGGGGGCGCTGCGGGCGGTCTGGGACGGCCACGGGTCGGCGGGTGAGGTTCAGCCGGGCGACTTCGACCGGGTCGAGGTCCACGCCTCGACGGTGGTTGGGTTCACCCCGTCGGCCGCGACTTTGCAGGACACGATCCGTTCGCCTTATGGCGGTACGAGTGTGCTGCTGCTGCCGTTCGTGCAGTTCTATGTCCGGCTGGTGGCCTTCGACCATTCGGGGAACGCATCAGCGCCGTCAGCGGCTGCGCCGGGGACACCACGGCAGGCCCGTGGCGGCAACACGAGCCTGTCGGCCGGGAGTTCGGCGGGGGCGATGTCGATCTCGACGGGGCTGTCGATCCCCGGCGGGACGGCGATCACAGTCTCGGCCGGTACGGCAAGCGCGGAGACGGCAACCACGTCGGGGACGCCGACCGGTACCGGCCCGTTCACGGTCACGCTGACCGGGCCGCTGGTCCGGGCGCATGCGCAGGGCGACACGGTCAGCCTCGGCGACCTGGGGACGCTGTCAATCACCGACGCTGAGATTCAGACCCTCAACGCCACGAAGATCACCACCGGCATCCTGTCGGCTGACCTGGTCGTCGGCGGCCGGATCAAGACGTCCGACACCGGCGCTCGCGTCGAGATCAACAACGCCGGGCTGTCGGCTTACGGCATCGACGGGACGACGCGGACAGCGTTCCTGTCCGACGCCGACGGTAGCCTGACGATCAATAAAGGCACCATCACCGGCGCCATGATTCAGACCGCAGCCACAGGCCAGCGGATGGTCCTTACCGGAACTGGTGGCAGTTTCGCGGCAACAGCAGCCTACTTATATACAGGTCTGGCCGGTGAGAACGCGTCGGGTGTAATGGGAGTGCGGCTCGTGCCGGGCTTCAACACCAAGACGCTCGACTTGATCCCACCTGAGTTTGGGCTTTCCGACGGGTCACACTCGACGAGCCTTAGCTTGGCAGGCCGTACGTCACCATCAAGCGGCACAGACGCCATCGTTTCAGTCTTTTCGGACCGTTTCCACGCGCAGTCGCCCGATGGCACCTGGAACATGGACGCGTACGGTTCAAACTGGGTTATCTCATCCGGTATTGGCGCCACAGCGGCCAGCATTGTCGGCACTCCAGGCAGCGGCGTCAACTCAATCAAGATCGGCGCCCCGACTCTCATGTGGGTAAGCGACGGGGCATCCGGATACCGCCCGGTTTACGCATCTGCCTACAATGTCGCCTCGGCACGCGCACTGAAGACTGACGTGGTCGAACTCTTGGGCGCCCTTGATGAACTCCGACGCCTGCGGCCCGTTGAGTACAGGAATGCCGATAAGGCGGACATTGAGTGGCATGACGGCCTGCACCGTTCCCTCATCGCAGAAGATGTGGCCGCCGTCATCCCGCATGCATCTCCACCTTCCGCTCAGGGAGAGCCCAGCGGTGGCCTGTCCCTGATGACGCTGCTCGCCACCACGATCGCCGCCGTCCAGGAACTCGACCGGAAGGTCCACGGATGAGCGACACGAGTGCCCCGACCGGCCAGGAGCAGATGGACGCTGTGCTCGCTGAACTCCACGACCAGGCGAGCCGCAGCGCCATGCTCCGCGCCCAGCTCACCGCCGCCTTGCGTGACCGCGACACCGAGAAACGCCGCGCCGACGACCTCCAAGCCGAGCTCGACACCCGCGCCACGTAAGACCCCCACCCGGCCGCCGGGCCACCCACTGTCCGGTCTGTCGCGACCGTGGAGGCCATGACCCTGCAGGCACCGGGCGTGCGGAAGGCCAGGTAGGTGACTACGGTCGCCACCCCCACCCTCATGCCGCATCCCCTGACCCTGGTGGCGGCGCACATCGGACCACGGGTGGCAGCGTTGATCTCCGCCGGCTCGGTCACGATCCTTGCGCTCGACGCCACCACCCTGTCCGCCTTCGGATCGGTCCTGTCCGGCATCGCCGCCCTGCTCGCCGCCTCCTTCGCGGCCCTCGGTGGCTACACCCGGTGGAAGAACAAGCAGCCCCCCGACGGCGAGCACGACCCGCCGGCCGGCCGCACCGAAGACGAGACCGCCCACTACCTGCTGCAGGAGATCGCCCGACTCAAAGCCGAGGCGGACAGCAAGCCGAAGGACGGGCCGTGAACCGGGTCGACGCACGGATGGTCCGCGCCCCGTCCGTCGTCCACCTGCTGATCTCACTCGGCGGGCTCACGCTTACCATCGCCGTCAACCTCACCCACGGCAGGCCCGCCCTGCGGCTTGTTGTCACCGCCGTGTCCCTCACCGTCGCCGTGCTGCACGCCCGGTGGGCGCTCATGTCCCGACCCGGCCACCGGGTCCGCTTCAGTGACTGGGCCGCCCGCGTGTCCCCACTCGTGCTGCTGTTCATGGGCCTGGTCGCCGACGTCGTCGCCACCATCGCCGGGGGTGTCGCGTTCGCCGTCGTCCACCAGAAGCAGGTCGAGCAGACCCGGGCCCAGCAGGCGCAGACGCATCAGATCGTGCAGGTACAGCGGGCGGCTGACATGGCGGTCGCGAAGGTAGAGCAGGCCAAGCAGATCGAGACTGAAAGGCAGCGGCAGGCGACGTGTGGCCTCGTCAGCGTGTTTCTTTCCGGTCCGCCGCCGACGACTGCCTACACCCAGCACAGCCGGGACAGCCTCACCGCCTACGGCCGTGCGTTCAGGTGCCGATGAGCCGCGGCCGATGAGCGGCCTCATGGCTCTCGTGCCCGGTAGCCCTCTCCAACCCTCGGAGGCACCATGACCACCCGTCAGGACATCGCCAGCCTCGCCCTGTCCCGCAACGGGGAGCAGGACGGCGGCGGCTACGGCCAGCCCACCGTCTACAACGGCCACACAAACGGCGTCTACGACTGCCTGCTGTTCTGCTGCTGGGCGTACCGCCAGCTCGGCGTGCCGCTCCCGAGCGTGCAGGGCGGCTACCCCGACGGCGGGGCCTACGTCCCCTACATGGACGCCTACGCCGTGCAGCACGGCGCGACCCGCCCGTCGTGGGAGGCGCAGCCCGGCGACCTGGTGCTGTTCAACTGGCTCGGCGACTCGCTGCCCATCGGTTCCCAGTCGCACGTCGAGATCGTCACCGGCTGGACCGGCGGCGTCATGTACTCCGTCGGCGCCGACTCGGGGCCGAGCAACATCGACGGCTTCAAGGGCGACGGCGGAATCCACCGGCACTGGTGGCCCGCACCGGCAGGTCAGGGCAACCCGCAGATTCAGCATGTCGTCGACACCTCCAAGCTGGTCACGTTCGGCGCACCGCCCGCACCCGCTCCTGCACCGCGGCCGAAGCTGGTCCCTGTCCGCACAACCGCCGACCTGCCCGACGTCGACCCCGCCACCGTGGACATGGCCTCGCCTGTGGTCCGGCTGTTGCAGTTCCGCCTCGGGCAGCACGGCGGGTGGATCGCCCCGACCAACACCGACCGCGGCGTGCTCCACAACGTGATCGGCTGGATGCAGGACACCGCCGGCATCGCCAAGGACTACGACTGCGGCCCCACCACCTGGGGCTACGTCCTCGCCAACCCCGTTCGCTGAAAGGCGGCCCCGCTGTGAAGCTCGACCTCGAGCACAACCCAGTCCTCATCTCGCTGATGACCCGTCTCATCACCTACGTGCTCGGCGCTTCCGGCCTGGCGATCTACCTGCCGTCGGGGTCGGCGGCGCAGGTCGCGACGGCCATCGGCGCCGTCGTCGTCGCGTTGCTCGACGTGCTGGTGTCGTTTCTCGTCCGCTCCAAGGTGGCGAGCCCGGCAACCCGCAAGGCGCTCGCGGCGGCAGCCAAGCAGGTGCAGGCGTCGGGTCTGTCCGCAGCCGATGTGGAGCAGGTCTTCGCCGGCCTGACCAACCACCGCCAGGTCGTGGCGCAGATCGTCGCCGACGGCGTGGCCGAGGTGGCCGTGGCGGCTGTCGCCCCCGCGCCCCGTCTGCACCCGCCGGGGCTCGCGCCGTGGCCTGACCCGCAGGCGCCCGACCCGACCAGCGTGTCCCCCGCTCCCGAGCAGGCTGCCCCGCAAGCCCTGAGGCAGCCGGTCGGTGCCGTCCTCGCCACCCCCACCCCAACCGGGGCGGGACCTACCCAGGCTGGCGCGTGATGCGCCGGCATGACCACCCGTACACCGAGCGGTGCGATCACTGCTCGGCTGCCTGGCCCGACTGGGCTGTCCAGTTCGCCATCACCATGGAGGAAGACATGACCGCACTGACCGACGCCCTCACCGGCGCACTGACCAGCCTCGCGGAGGCTGTCGACGCAGCTGCTGGCCGGGTGGCTGCCCACGTGGCCGACACCGATTCTGACGCGGCTGAGGTCGCCGCAGCCGTCGACAAGATCAAGGCCGCGACCGACAAGCTCACGCAGATCGTCCCTGCCCCCGCGGCGGCCCCCGCAGCACCTGCCAGTCCGGCTGCTGCGCCGGAGCGGACCGAGTACGTCGTCGACCCAGGCGTGGCTGTCGACGCCACCGAGTGGCCCGCGTCGGGCAGCACAGCCGCCGACGGCCGGACACTGTACCACTACGCCGGTGACACCGCACCCGGCGACGCCAAGGGTGACGGCCTCGGCGGTGTGTGGCACGTCTACCACGACCCGGCTGCGGCCCCGGCCGCGTAGGTCGTGCGCCGGGTCGGGTGAAGGGGAAGCCCGGCCCGGCGCAGGCAGTCAGCCGCTACTGACCTGACCGAGGCGGGCCGTGGCGGCCTGCAGTTCGCTGGTTGCCGTCCCAAGCAAGGCTTGCGTCGCGGCGATCTTCGCCGAGTCCTGATTCTCAAGACCGGTCACGCAGTCTCCCGCGGCCTGGCCGACCAGCGAGAGCGCTCTTGACCAGTGGCTTTCGGCGTCGCTGTCGGGGATCGGGCTGTACCCCTGCGCGCCGCCACTGTCTTGCTGCAAGGTCCGGCACGCAGTGATGAGCGCGCCCGGGTCCTGGCCGTCGGCAGCTTTCTGGGCGGTGCCGAAGTCTGCAACAAGGGTCTGCTGCCAGTGCCGACCGCCGCCAGTGACCCACGCGCTGAGAGCGGTCGGCGTCGCCGGGGCGCTGGATGCGGGCGCGGTGGCCGATGTGCCGCCGGAACCGCCAGAACCGCCGCAGGCAACGAGTACGGCCAGCGGAATCACCGCAGACAGGGTCAAAGCTCTACGCATGGCCGCAGGGTAGCCGCCCGGCATATGTAGAGAACGGGCGCCCCCGGCACGGGCGAGCGTGTGGGGACGCTGTGGGGACGCCGGACGCACAAACCGGCCCCGCAGCGCTTCCAGCACACCAGTAGCAGCCCGCGAACGTCACACGAGGCTGTGACCAGCACCGCCGTCCGGCACCTGTCGGGGATTCAAGTCCCGTCACTCACCCCATCTCTGTAAGCCGTTGACCAGCGGAGATGCGGTCCGGGCCTTGCTCCTGGGGGCAAGAACCATCATCATCCGGGGGCAGCTCCTCATCGCAGGAGCCCCATGGGGGCACCGATGGCCTGGCTCGAGCACCGCGAAGGGCACGTCCGCGTCGTTTGGCGCGACCCCGACACCGGGGGCAAGACCTACGAGAAGTTCGCCACCGACGCGGAGGCCGACATCTACCGGGGCCTGGTCGAGCAGGCCCGCGGCCGACGGCCCGAGACGCTCTATGAAGAGCCCGGACGCCCCGCCCGACCGCTGGGCAACCTGCCCTGCACCGTCACCCGCTGGGCCGAGTTCTGGCTCTCCGGACTGTCCGGCGTCCGCGACCGCACCGTCGCCGACTACCGCGGCACCATTGAGCGCAGCATCCTGCCGTACTTCGGCCAGATGGACATCCGCGACCCCAGCCCAACCGACGTCGGCCGCTGGGTGCGGTCCCTCGCGGACCGCGGCCTGTCACCCAAGACGATCCGCAACCACCACGGCATCGCTCACTCGCTGTTCCGGGCCGCCCTGGAGCACGAGCCCGCGCCGATGCGCTCCGCCAACCCCTGCGCCCGCACCCGGCTGCCGGAGGTGGTCCAGGAGGAGATGCGCTTCCTCACCCACCAGCAGTTCGACCGACTCCTGAACGCAGCCCCCCAGTTCTACAAGCCCGTCTTCACCGCCCTGGTCGGTACCGGTCTGCGGTGGGGCGAGCTGGCCGGCCTGCAGGTCCAGCACGTCGACCTTCTTGCCTCGCCGCCAGCCCTTCGCGTGGTGCAGAGCCTGCAGCGCCAGACTGACGGCAGCTACGCCCTGGGACCTCCCAAGACCCGCGCGGCCCGGCGGCGCGTGACCCTGCCGCAAAACGTCGTCGACGCCGTCCTGCCACTCGTCGCCGGCAAGGAGGGGCACGAGCACGTCTTCACCTCACGAGCCGGCACTCCCCTGCGCCACCAGAACTTCATGACCCGGGTCTGGCAACCCGCCCTCGCTGCAGCCGAGCTGCAGGGGCTGCGCATCCACGACCTGCGGCACACGCACACCGCCTGGCTCATCGCCGCCGGCAGGCCGCTGCCCTCGATTCAGCGCCGCCTCGGACACCGCAGCATCACCACGACGATCGACCGCTATGGCCACGTGCTCCCCGATGTCGACGCGGGTGACCTGGTTGCCCTCGACCACGCGCTGCAGAGCCAGCACTAACTTCCGAAGCCCAGGTAAGCAGGAGATCTCGCCGTGGAGCATGGAGGGCAGGCGCCCCGAGTCCCCAGCACGCTGACAAAGTCGTGCCGCACCACGGAGCGCCAAGCCATGCGAGTACAGATTCGGGTGGAGGTCCGACGCTGCGGCGCACATGATGAACTCTTATGCCACTGCCTCCTTTTCCGATCCCCGACGACGTGCGCGAGTGGGTACGCTCGGTCTTTTCTTCATGCAATGCGCGAGTTACCGGAAAGTTGGATCGGCTTCCAACGACCCACGAGACGTCGCTCGACCTGTCGCTCATTGAAGCGCTCTCTCAGATTTCGGCACCGGTTCGAACGCCGTCCGGGCATCTCGTCAGGATTGATGTTCACTTCCTTGGAGGAGGCAGACATTTTGGTACTTGGGAAGTAGCAGATATCGGCGCCCTGCTCATCTACCGAAGCGGAACCGAAGTTGTTCGCACAAAGGTGGCCCTTCTACAGTCGAAGCGGCTTTATCCAGTTGAGCAGGCCTTCGAAGAGGACTCACCCCTGACTTACGCGACGGGCTTCGGCCGGCTAAATACCAGCGATGAAGAATTTCTCCGCGTCACAACACAACGCAAGTTCTCATTCCTTAGGCGAGGCCTCTACGCCGCGACCGCCATTGGTGACCCGCAGTGGCGCGCCATTGAGGGGTACGAGCAACGCTATGCGATCCCCGTCTATTACAACCTTTACCACCCGTCAGCTGTGCCGTCTCACGCGTACCTACCCGCGAATAGCGCGGCCGCCCGCGCACACAGCACGGTAGGTATTGGCTGTCGAGTGATCCCAGCCACTCGGCTTAGATCCGCACTCGCACACAAGGCGGTCGGATCCGTTCCATCGTTCAGCGACTTGCACAAGAGCCCGCGCTGTCGTCTAGGTCTGGATGCTGCGGGCCCTGGCTGGCGACTCGAGAACTTCTTCGCCGACGAGCTTCTACAATGTAGTACGGGATACATTGCAGGATCTGCGACGGACCCTGGTCTTACGGCGGTGTTCACGCAGCGAGGGGCGCCCATTGCGGCGGCCATCGCAATAACCGTCGCGGCGCCGGAAGGTTGAAGAGCGGCCAACCCGCAGTCCCTACTGAACGAGGAGTGGCCGTGACGTACGTCGTGTTCGCTTGGGCAAGGGCTTCGGACAGGCGACAGGCTCTGGAGCCCGCGTCGGCGCAGCCGCCGCGGCGACGATTTGGCGTAGATCGTCCTCACTGAACCGGAGGGCCCGTCCCAGGCGGCGGCATGGAACTTTGCCCTCTCGGGCCCAGCACCTCAACGTGCTCTCGCGCACCCGCAGACGGGCGGCCGCGACGTCCGCCGTGAGGAGCGTGGCTACCGGCGCAGGCTCCGGGCTTCCATTGTTTACGCGCATCGTCTCTCCAGACGACCCCACCACCGCGCTTCCACCGCCGACTTCGCGGCAGAGCCTGCCAACCACTGGTCCCCGAGAGTCCGGTAGCCGCGACCGCCGAATCGCCAGGTCGCGATGTGAACCACCTGCTCTTCGTTCACCTGGTCCTCGTCAACACGGTGCCACTGCTGCCGTGCCTCGCGCAGCGCCTCTTCAGCTTCCGACAGCAACGCCCGTGCCTGATCAGGGTCCAGGTAGCTCCCCTGGAAAGGCTGCTGCTCACTGCGCGGTGGCAACACCAGCTCGCACACGTTGCGCGAATCCAGGTCGTCCCGCACCGCTTGGGAGAGAACGGATCGCAGAATCGCATGCAAGTAGCGCACCGAGCGCGTTGACAGCGGGCGCCCCCGAACGCTCGTCTGCGTGCTCTTCGCGCGAAGAAAGGACCGAACATCCATCGCCGACAACCGGTCCAGGCGAATGTGCCCCAGCTCCAGGGCGATGTGACGATGCACCATGTCCGTATCCGATGCTGCTGTGGCCGGCTTGCGGTCCTGCTCGATCACCTCGGACAGCCAGTGCTCGAGGTAATCGCCTAGACGGCGCGAGTCGTCGACCACCGGGCGGCCGGACGACCTCGCTTGGTTCATCGCCGCCAACTTCTCGGCGACCTGCCGGCGAGTCTTGCCGTACACCACTTTGCGGCGTCGCTTACCCCCGGCGTAGCCCAGGTCGACGCTCGCACACCAGACGCCGTCAGCCGGTCGATAGATGCCGCCCTCGCCGTTGCCCCGCTTCCCCATGCGAACTCCTTCTATGAGACAGGGCGACGCTGGGCGGCGACGAAAGCGACCAGTGCGTCCGTGGGGATCCGCCGGCTCGCGCCGATCAGGACGGAGTCGAGCTGTCCACCGCGGAGCAGTTCGTAGACCTTGCTGAGGCCGATGCTCAGCGCACGCGCAGCGTCCTCAGGCGTCAGCAGCAACTTGTCCATCGCGTCCTCCAGTCAGCCGGTCGTGCCGCGCACGGCGCTCAAGCCTTGAGTCGTCGGTGAGGCGGAAGCGCACCCGGGCCGGCGGCAGGCTGCCGTAGACCAGCACGCCGGACCCCAGCGGTAGCTGGCGCAGCACGTCTGCGGGAGCCAGGCGCTCGCGCTGTTGGGTGCGCGACGTGGACTGTCCCCCGCCGGCCTGGTCGGTCACAGACACCCGGTCGACGTCGGCGTCACCCAGCAGCTTCGACAGGTAGTCCAGAGTGCCGAGGTCGGTGATGCCTGACAGGGCGAGTTTGCCGCGGTGGTTGTTGACGACGGTCGAGGCAAGCCGGCCGTAGCGGTCGGTCAGCTGCGCGAGGTCCTGCCAAACCGAGACGACTTGGATGCCTTGGCCGCGCCCGGTTGATGCGATTGACGGCAGGTCCCGCAGGGGTGCGACGTTGCCGGCCTCGTCGAGCAGTAGCAGCAGACCCGGGTTGCACGGCTGGCCGGCCTGGGCGCGGTTCTGCGTCTCGCGTACCACGGACATGACGAGGGCCTCGAACAGCGGCCGTAGCCGGTCTTGCGCATGCGTTGGGGTCACCAGGTACAAGGTGCCGTCGCCGTCGAGTAGGGCTGCCGGGTCGATTTCGCAGCTCTCGGCTGAGGCTGCCACGTCGGGGTCGGTGTAGCAGTCCAGCACCGCTTCGGCAGTGGCGTAGACGCTGCCGAGGGTGTCACCTGGCCTCTTGCGGCTCGCGATGAAAGCGTTCGTAGCCTCGAGGACCCCCAGCTCCTCGAGAAGTCCAGTGACTTCGGTGTCTTCTTGGGTGTCGATCCACCTGACCACGTCGCTCATGCCCAGACCGGTAGCGCCGGCTGCGAACAGCAGCGGGGCCAGCAGCTTTCGCGCCAGCGGGGTCCAGAACCGTTCATGTGAACCGTCGCCGCCGTTGCTCGCGCCGGCAGCTGCGGTCAGCCAGCCCGCCATCTGCGAGGCGCCGGTCCACGTCGTGCAGGACGCCAGCGGAGACCAGGTCGAGCACGGCCGGCCGGTGGAGCGGGTGGGATCGTAGACATAGACCGCGCCGATCTCGTTGCGGGCGCGTTCGGTCGCGTCCAGCACGTCGGGTTTCACGCTGGTGACGACCGCCGGCCCGGTCCATCCCTCGAGTGTCGGGATCACCACCGAGACTGTTTTTCCTGACCCGGTGGGGCCAAGGACCACCACGCTGTGCCGCGGTTCGGCGGCCAGCTGCTGACCGCTGGCATCGGCTCGGCCGAGACCGATCCGACCCGGCCGGGTCGCCGGGTCCTCGTCGACGATCAGGGGCCGCAGGTCCCGCTTCGTCGCCCACCGGGCCCGGCCAGCGGGCTGCTGGGGGTGACGGGAGTAGCGCACGGCAACCGCGACAGCCACGGCGACAATCAAGGCGAGCAGGACACTCGCGATGGCGTAGAAAGCAACCGGACCCGGCAGACCGGCCTGCACTCCTGCCGGCCAGGCACGACGCGGGTCGGCAATGTTCGCCGGCAGGCGACGCAGCACCTGGCCCGACTGTCCCACCCCTCCAGCGGGCCAGCCGGCGCCCAGCAGCAACCCCGCCAGGCCGGCGTTGAGCCAGACGAAGCCAGCGGCAGCCATCACCGCCGCGATGACGACCAGCGGCCACCACGACGCCCTACCCGGCACGCTGACCCGGGCCTGCCCGCTGCTCACGCGGTCATCGCCGAGTCGCTAAAGACCACCTGACGCTCAGCAGCCGTCGTCACATGCTGAACCACCGAGACGGCACCGGCCACGTCCCAGACGGCGCAGCCGCGCTGCAGCAGCGGAATCGTCTCCACCGCCCACGCCGGCAGCCCGAGGCGCCGGCCGGTCTCCTGCGCCTCACCGGCCTTTTGCTGATAGATGACCCGCGTCGAGGCCATCTTCAGCAGTGCCTCGCTCTCGACCGATGCCGACAGGTCACTGAGGTGGTGAATCACGGCCACCATCGACAACCCGAGACCGCGGGCGAACTTGAGCAGCTGCTCGAACAGTCCGCTCATCGACGGCGAGTCGAGCAGGTACCACGCCTCCTCGACGACCAGCAGCCGCTTGACGCCATCGGCCCGGAGCCAGGCGTGGGTCAGCCAGGTCCCCAACACCGACATGACGACCGGCAGAGCTGCGCTGTTCGCGTTGACCCGGGACAGGTCCATGTCGACGGCCGGGGCGGCGAGGAGCGCCGGCAGCCCGCCGCGGCTGCCGCCGGCCAGCACGATGCGGGTCGGGCCGTCGACCATGCCGGCCAGGTCACCGGCAGGGTCGCACAGCCGGCCCAAGGCAAGGGCTACGTCGCGGCCGACCTCGACGAGCTGGCGGATCCCCTCCTGCGGTGGGTAGTCCGGGAAGGCGTAGGCAGCAGCCGCCGCCGTAGGCGTCAGCAACGCTGCTGCAACGTCGGGCAGCGTTGGCACCCGGCGGCCGCGGCCGGCGCCTGTCACCGCAGCCTTGCGTGCTGCTTGCAGCGCGTAGAGCGCCCTTTCGTTCAGCGGCGACGCGGACGCCTCGACCATGGTGCGGACCAGCCAGAGCTGCAGGTGGGCGGGGATCGCCGGGTCCAGCGGGTTGATCCTGGATCCGCCGCCACCGGGCCGGAAGGTGACGACGACGCCGCCGACCGCCCGGGTGCCGGCGGCCCACTCGTCCTCGTCGGCGTCGTCGTTTTGGCGCTTGGTGGAGAACACGACGACCTGCCGGCCGAAGCGCACCTGACGGAATGCGTAGGACTTGACCAGTGCGCTCTTGCCGTTGCCGGTCTCACCTTGGACCAGCATGTTCGGCCCGGGCAGGGCGTCGCCGTATTGGCAGAACGGGCAGTAGATGTACGCCTTCCCGGAGTACAGCTCGCGGCCGATGATCACCCCCGAGGTGCCGAGCCCAGGCGCCGCGGCCGGCAGGTACACCGCCTGGGCGGTGCTGGCAGCGACATAGACCGGACGCCGCACAGTCTCCGGCCGTCCGCGCAGCAGCACGCCAGGTCCCCGAACCGCGGAACTGACCAGGCCGGCGAACCCGCTCATGCCGCGCTCCCAGCAGCCAGCGGCAGGGTGGTCGCGAACGCCCTGGCCTGCTCACGGTCACACCACTCGATGACCAGGAACGCCGAGCCGGCTTTGGCCTCCACGTCGCGGCGCAGCCGGCGCAGCTCATCGCGTGAGCGGGCCGAGACGGTCAGGTAGCCGACCAGCCCGGCGCCAGCGGCGCCGGCTGCCAGCTCATCGCCCCGCGACGTCGTCTGCGCCGCCTGGCGGGCCTCCCGCGGGTCCTCAACCCGGCCGAGCTTGCGCGAACGTGCACCCTCAGCCTGGTCATCGGTCGTCTCAGCCAACAGCCGGGCCAGCGCCCGGTCGTTGGCCTCCAAAGTGAAAACCACGGACACCGTGCGGATCACGTCAGGCATCTGCACCAACAGCGGGGCCAGGAAGTTGACCCCCACCGGGGTCTGCGGCCAGGCGACGACAGCAGCGGTGGCGTGATGCCACTCGGCGCCCTGCGCCATCCGGGCTACAACCTCATCCTCGGCGTTGGCGTCGAGCTCCTGCGGCCACGCCCGGTTGCGCCGCATCCCGGCCCGGGTGTCCAGGGGATGGTCCGGGCTGTAGGCGTTGCGGATCACCGAGGCGAGGGCCGCCACCCCGACCGGGCCGGCGACCGGCAGCCGCGCGTCGACCAACCGCAACGCGAGGGCCTCCAGCTCACGGCCGACGACGTGGGCCAGCCCCCGGTCACCGCCGCCGAACGCCTCAGCCTCCATCACCAGGTCGGGGGTGTAGTCCAGGCTCAGCACAGCCCAGTAGCGGTGCTGCTCGGCCGATGTCGACAGCTGGCCCTGCAGCTCGTCATAAGACTCCCGGAGCCAACCCGCGGCCCTCTCGTCGCCCCGTGCGGCAACGTCGCGGGCGTGCGCCTGCGGATCGGAGCGCAGCTGCCTGGCGAGCATCTGCAGCCGCTTGCCGTAGCCGGGGCCGTTGCCCAGGGTGTTGAGCACTGAGCGGCCGAACACGTCCAGCAGCGCCACCTGGTCGGCGTAGTCCAGGCGACCCAGCCCGGAGGGCTCGACCTCCAGCGCCGCGGTCAGGCAGCGCCTGTCCTGGTGGAGCAACACCGCCGCTTCCCTTTCCTGACCGCCGATCCGCACCGTGGCCGTCAGCCACGAATGCCGGCTGATCCCAGGCGGCAGCCCGATCTCGGGCTCTGCGCCGTCAAGGTTGACCCCGGCCTCACGGGCCGACGAACGCCACCAGCCCCCTTCGGTGCGAAGGGTCCGCCGGTAGGTCCGGGACGGCTCGGCCCACCGGTAGAACGTGCGCCGCGGCGCCCGGCTCCCCCGCGGCCGGTAGGGGGCGAACACGACGGCGACGGCCAGGGCCAGCGGCGCGATCAGCCCCAGCACCTTCAGGGCCAGGAAAGGCAGCAGCAGCGGCATAGCGACGGCGAGCACTCCCCCTGCGCCCAGGACCAGCAGCTCGCCGGTGTCGCGCTTGCCGACCAGGCCGGTGTGCCGCGCAGCGCCGAACGTGAACGCCCGGCGGGGAACATCGCTGGTCGCGGTCATGAGGTTCCTCCAGAGGCTGCGGGAGCCCGCGCGGACCGGCTGGGGGGCACGGGCTGGCTCGGCGGCGTAGGCCGCGGGGGTTGCGTCCGCGGTGCCGGCCCGGTCGGCGCTGCTGCCGGCGTGCCGGTCTTGCCACCCGACGAGCCACCTGCGGCGGAGGTCCGCATGTGCGCGGCGATGCCCTGGCTGGCGATAGTCGCCGGCCCCGGCACGGCCGCTGCCGGTCCGGAGCTCTGCACCGCCCTGCGGGCGCCGTGCAGCTGGCCCAGCTCGTCACCGGCTAGTGGCACCAGCCGGTAGACCGCAAAGGATGCGACAACCGACAGCAGCAGCAGCGCGATCGCGCTCAGCACGCTAGAGAAGGTGTCGCCAGGGGTGCCGGAGCCGGCGAGCCCGGCGGCGAGGCCGAGCACGACGACGACGACCGGTTTGACCAGCGCCAGGGACACCACCAGGGCGACCCACTTGCGGACGTGACCCCACATGGCCCGGTCGACCAGGCCGGCGAACACCAGCGGACCGAACACGGCGGCGACGTAGATCGCTGCCGCGGCAAGCAGCAGCTCGACCCACAGCAGGACACCGACAAGCAAGCCGATGACGGCGCCGACGATCAGCACGACCGGGCCGCCGCTGGTCGACCCGGACGCGGAAAGTGCAGTGCCGGCCCCGGTCAGGAACCGTGCGGCGTCCGGGCCCAGGCCGCCGGCCAGCCCAGCTGTCGCCGCGTCGACCAGACCCATGAGCAGCACCAGCACCGCCGGGGCCATCGCGGACGCTGCGACAGCCAGCGCGAGGAAGCCGACGCTTTCGCCGGCCGCCTGCCCGGCGCCGACGCCGCGCACGACCCGTTTGGCGGCGGCGGCCAGCCAGAGCAGGACGACCAGGACGCTGGAGACTGCGAATACCAGCGCGTAGGTGTGCAGGAAGCCCGGGTTGGTGAAGTCGACCTGTGTGGTGGCGTTGATCGCCGCCGCGAGCTGACCCCAGATCCACCCGGTGGCCTTCGCGCAGGCCGCGGCGATTGCCCCGAGGGGGTCGGCGGCGAAACTCACTGCGGCGCTGGCGCCGCTGGCCAGTCGGCAGCCCCCGCCGAGCATCCCCGGCAGCAGCGAGCAGGCGTTAGAGCCGGGCATAGGAGAACCCCGCGAACTGGTCGACGGCATCTGCGATGGTCTGCGGGTCAGACGGTGTCTGCACTCCGGTGATCGGTGTCGGCCCGGGTGTGAAGCTCCCGGCGGTCCACTTCCAGTCCCCGGCCGCCCAGCGCAGCGTGACAGTCGTCGTACCCCATCCTTCCTGCACCGGCCGGGTGGTTCCCATGCCGGCCAGGCCGACCAGCCCGTCCTCCCAGACGGCGACGACAGCGGTGTCGGGGGTGTAGGCGACCAGGCGGGCCCCGACCGGCAGCTCGCGGGCGACGAACTCGACGCCGGGGGCGGTGGGCCGGCCTTGCGGGTCCAGACCGAACTTGTCCGCCGTCGCGCTGTAGAGCGCAGCTTGCTGCGCCTGCTGGGTCGCCCACACCGCCGGGTCGGTGGTGGCGTCGACGATTGCGCGGCGTTTCGCCGGTACGAACATGGCCGGCCCGCCGTAGGCGATCGCGTAGTTCGTCGCTGCGCTGATGGCACCGGCCTGGGTGTGGCTGTAGCCGACCGGGACACCCGCTACCAGCTGCAGACCCCCGGTCCGGGCAGCGGAAACCTCCCGCGGGGTCGTGACGGGCGGCACGATGCCCGCCGGCCGGACGGCGTGCCCGGCAGCATTGTCGCCCCCTGCGCGGTAGGCCCCGAGCAGTGAGCCGGCGAGCAGGACAGCCAGGCCGGCGCCGATGAGCACCGGCCGTCGCGACGGGCGGCCCGCAGGGGCTGGAGCGGCGCCGTGGACTCGGGTTTGCGGCTGATCCTCAAGGCTGATCACGACAGGTCTCCTCTACTTGCCTCGCGTAGTGCAGCGGTGCGCTCCGGCTCCATCCGGGATCCGCACAGCGGGCAGGTCGCGGTCGCCAGCAGGTGCCAGTAGGCGAGCTCCCACCGCCAGCGGTCACGGGCCTGGGTCCGGCGGCGGCGGCGCTCGAGGACTACCCAGACGACGGCGGCGGCCAGGGCGAGGGCGAGCAGCTCGATGTAGCCGGCACCCGGTAGTGGGACGAAGGCTGCCGGATCAGGAACCGGTGTCGGTGTCAGCACGGCAGACCTAGATCGACATGCCGTAGATGACGGTGAACACGGTCGCCAGCGAGCCGACGATGAACGCACCGGCCAGGCCGCTGATCAGCAGGCCTTTGCCTTCCTCGCTGTGCATCGAGTTGCGCCCGCTCGAGCCGACCCGCTGCTTGGCGGCGCCGACGATCGCGACCCCGAAGCAGATGACCAGGACCACGGCCATCGTCAGGTCGATCACTGTCGTCGCGCTTCGGCCGAGCGCCCCGAACGGTCCCCAGCCCGGCGAGACCCCGCCGATGACCGTGCCGATGTTGCCGGCGCCGGCAAGCACTACGTCTGCCTGAGCCATGTCGCTCTCCTCCTCAGCGCTGGCGTGCGGCGGCTCTTGCTGTCCGCCCCGGGTCACACCCAGCCACCTCGGTTCGGGACGTTACACCGGCAGGAGGCGGCATGCACTTACATGGGCGTACGTTAACGCGGCAAGACACGGCAGCAGCATGTTCAGGCAGCTTCACGACATGACAGGAGGCATGCGGTGTCCAACCGCAGAGCCAGGCGATCGCGGCTACCCTCACCGGCATGGCGGAATCGCGGTACCTCACCCTCGAGGAAGCCGCCGCCTACCTGCGGATCAGCCCCCGATACCTGCGCAGCGAGACCCTGGCCAACAACGTCACAGCCGCCCGGGTCGGCAAACGGCTGCTGTTCGTTGTCGAGGACCTCGACGACTACGTCCGAGCCCGCCGCCCGGGCCGCGTGGACGAACCGCCTCCCAACACCGAATAGCCGCCCGCCGCGTCAGAAGCGCGGTAACCGCTCAGGTGCCGCGTGAAGCGCGCCGCGCTGACCCTTGCGGCCAGCGTCTCGATCGCCGTCGTCTCACCATTCGCGGTCGCCCTCGCCGGCGCTGCAGCCCAGCCGCCACCCGACGCGGTAGCCGCCACCGATGGCGCCGGCGGCACGCTCGCGGCCGGCTCGGTCCCGGCCCAGTGGCGGGCCGCGGTCCAGGCAGCCGGTAGCGCCTGCCCCGCCGTCAGCCCACCGCTGATCGCCGCGCAGATCGAGCAGGAGTCCGGCTGGAACCCGACTGCTGTCAGCCCAGCCGGGGCGGCCGGCCTGTCCCAATTCATGCCCGGCACGTGGGCCGGCCAAGGCGTCGACGCCAACCACGACGGCACCGCGCTGGCCACCGACCCCATCGACGCCATCGCTACCCAGGGTCACTACGACTGCGCGCTCGCGGCCGACCTAGCCGGCGTCCCCGGCGACCGGCAGGACACCATGCTCGCCGGCTACAACGCCGGCAGCGCAGCCGTCATCCGCTACGGCGGCATCCCGCCCTACGCCCAAACCCAGGGCTACGTCCGCCGCATCCGCACGCTCATGGCCGGCTACGCCGCACCCACACCCCCGGCCGCAACCCGCGGGATCGCTGCCCCCGGAGCCGCTGGAGCCGCTGGGGTCGCCATCGCGTTCGCGTCCGCCAGGCTCGGACAGCCCTACCTGTGGGGCGGCACCGGCCCGCTGTATGACTGTTCCGGGCTGGTCCAAGCCGCCTACGCCGTGGCGGGGATCGCGCTACCACGAACCTCCGAAGCGCAGCAAATGACAGCCTCGCCGGTCACCGACCCGCGGCCGGGAGACCTCGTCTTCATGGGCCCGTCGGCCCAGCTGGGGACCGCCACCCACGTCGGCATCGTCATCGGCGGCGGCCTCATGGTCGACGACCCACACCCCGGAGCAGTCGTCCGCATCGAGCCCTACAACTGGCCCGACCTCACCGGCTTCGGCCGCATCACATGACCAGCCCGACGGCCCCTGCCACCCGCTGCGACACCACCCCGACCTATCGCCGGACCGCGAACCGCAGGGCAGGCTCCGCCAGCCACGCACGGCATCGCCAGCTCACCCGCCGTCAGCGCCTTCAGAGATCAACAATTCATAGCCAGACTGTGACCTACGGTCCGCGGCCGGCTGCGCGCCGCCTCCCAGCGCCCGCAACCGGCGCATGACACCATGATCAACATTGGCTTCATCAAGGGCGGCGCAGCCGGGTCGGCCCGCGTCGACTACTACCTCTCACGGGCACAGCTCGAGCAGTACCCGCAGGGCGCCGGGGAACGCGACGCCGCCGCCAGGCAGCTCGGCGACGGCGAGCAGATGGCCGCCTACTACGCCAGCCACGCTGCGAACGGACCCGGCCGGTGGCTGGGCCGCGGCGCCGACGCCCTCGGGATCACCGGGCAGCCAGCCGACCCTGAGCAGTTCCGCCGCGGGGTGCTAGAGGGCTACGTCGACGGTGCGGTCCGCGCCAAACCCAAGATCGGCATTCACCCGGAGGGCAACGTCGCGGCCGAGCCGTTCGCGGCCGCTGTGCGGCGACTCGCCGCCGAGCGAGGGGTTGAACCGGCAGATCTGTTCACCTCCGGCCGGTCGGCCAAGGAGTGGGCGAGGGTCGCCCGGGCCGCCGACAAGTTCACGACGACGCCGGCACCGACCGTTGCCAAGCTCGGCCGTACGACCGGCATCGACCCGGCCGAGCTGTACGGAGCCGACGAGTGGACCCACGCCGAGACGATGGCCCGCGAGGACCGGAAGGTCGACGACCGGATGGCCGCGCTTGACGTGGTGATGGCCGCCGACAAGTCGGTGTCGTTGCTCTACGCAACCGGCGACGACGCCACCCGGCAGGCGATCCTCGACGAGTTCACTGCCGCGTGCCGCTCGGCGCTCGACTACCTGGACACGATGACAGCGATCGGGGTCCGCGGCAGCCGCTCGGGTGGCTGCGACACCCTGGTCCCAACCGAGGGGCTGATCGCAGCCGGCTTCGTCCACGACGAAGCCCGCCCGACCGGCGACTGCGTGTGCGGTGACCCGCACCTGCACATGCACACAGTGGTGCTGAACGTAGCGCGAGGCGTCGACGGGAAATGGTCGGCGTTGCAGCACAACCAGTTCGCGCCCAACGCACGCACCGCCGGGTTCCTGTTCCAAGCCGAGCTGCGGGCCCGCCTGCGGGACCGGCTCGGTGTGCAGTGGCGACCGGTTACCAACGGTGTTGCCCCCCTGGTGGGGATCACCGACGAGCAGTACCGCCACTTCTCCAAGCGCAGCGATGACCTGAAGGCCGAGATGGCCGACGCCGGGGTCGAAGGTGAGCCAGCGGCGGAGCTGGCGAAGTGGCGGACCAGGCAAGCCAAGCGCGAGCAGCTGCCGGTCGCGGAACGGGTCGCGCGCTGGCGCCAGGAAGCCGCAACAGTCGGGCTGACCGCCGACGCGGTCGACCGGGTACTGGACCGCGTCGACGTGGCCCGGGATGCCGTACCCGGCGGACCGGCGTACAGCGCCGACGTGCTGCGCCGGCTGACAGCAGACGCAAGCAGCTTCGGCCGCTCCGCGCTGTTGCGGATGCTGGCCCAGGACGCCCGCCAGGGCGCTACCCGCGCGGAGCTGGAGACCCAAGCCGACCTGATCCTCGGTAGCCCGACCCTGGTCGTGCCACTGGCGGCCGGCGTGGGACTCACGACGGGCGACGTGCGCAGGACCGCGGCGGGCCGCGCGGCGTCCTACGCCTGCGAGCAGAAGTGGACAACCCCCGAGCAGCTCGCACTCGAGCAGGGCCTGGTCGACGCCGCGGTCCGCCGGGCCGGCGCGGGCTGCGCACGGCTCGACGGCGAACTGGTCGAGCAGGTCATCGGCCGGCAGCCGTTCGTCCTGG